>Ga0308171_1000352_pt1 | contig 111011 bp, 91 predicted proteins | sample PhyGR1_FD_202135 | JGI IMG/M metagenome (GOLD analysis project Ga0308171, IMG submission 202135) | Phyllosphere microbial communities from UC Gill Tract Community Farm, Albany, California, United States - DLSLSG.R1 | ecosystem: Host-associated > Plants > Phyllosphere > Unclassified | place...
GTAATGTAGGCTCAGCGCATGACGGAATATTTTCTACCATAACATCATCTATATAAATAGATCTGTAAGAACCTCCTAAACCATGTTTAAATGCAAGAAATAAATCTGAACCTGCAGGTATATTAACTGTATAGATTGTTTGCGTATTTGTTAATGTAATTGTTTCGATGGAAGTAAAAGTAGATGCATCCATGTTACTGCTTACTGTACCTACCTCTAACAGATACCCCTCAGAACCTGATTTTGCAAAAAATCTAACTCTTCTTGTACCATCTGACAATCCCGTTGTTTGCGGAGAAACCAACATGATATTACCTGAAACATCACTACTATTATATAAATAGTAAGAATTTGGCGAAGAATAAGACTCATAACCATATACATAACCATAGCCAGCACTTCCGCTTGTTTCTAAATAACTCCAGCATTGTGGTGCATTACTAGATAAGTAGGATCCAACGGGAGTAGTATCAAAATTTTGAGTATATGGTATTGTGAATGCCACACAAAGCGTCTGAAAAGAAGTATTTACAGACCAAAGACTTACATTTGAAGCCCCACATTTTGCTCTTACCCAAACGTAATATTGCGTAGCAGGATTTAATCCTGGAATAGTTGCCGTAGTCTGTGTAGATGACACACTTCCTGTAGGCAAAGTGGTAGAAGTCGGAGCTGTAGATGAAGTAGAAACGTAATAGTCGTAGCCTACTCCTACAGTACTGGTTGGAGCTGTCCAAGAAATAATTGCAGAATTAGCAGTTATTGTATTGGATGACAGATTGCTCGGAGCTAAACAACTTGGTGCTGCAGCAACATGTAAAGTATAATCATGAGCTTCACCGTAGCCATCTGTATTACAAGGAATTGGCTGACTGGAATATCTGTCTCCCACTCTCATTCTGTAATTACCTACAGTTGTAGTAGAAGGTATAAGAATAGTCCCGTTTGTAGTATTAACACCAGCAACAGAGGCACTGCTTCCTGAAGCAATTAATTCTGGAGCAGAATCCTCGAAAATGCCATCGTTATTAAGATCGACCCAGATTTTTACATTTTGATTACTATACCCATGTGTTACAGAAAATGAATAGGTAACCCCTGCATTCAGATTAATTGTCTGCGCTGTAAAATCGCCGTAAGATCCGGAAGAACACCCCGTGGTCGCATGATTAAAACTCGCATTCGGAATTGCAAAACTGTCGATCTGATCGCCATATGTACAGCCGGAAGAAAAAGCCGGAGTACAGTATGTCTGTGAATAGGCACTAACCCCTGCAGCTAGCAGAATAGTGAGTAAAAGATTTCTCATAAATAAATATTTATTTTTTTGTTAATAAAATCAATTAAAGAGTAAAGAATTCATGTAACTGACAAAACAATAGCAACCGTGAACAGTTGCTATTGTTATTATTTTATTTTGTAAATTATTTTTTGATGGTTTTGATGGTTTGTCTAGAACCGTCTTTCATTTCTAAAGTAACCAAGTACATGCCTTGTTTTAATTCACCTAGATAAAGATTGGCATCAGGCTTAGTGACAGTTTTCACCAATCTTCCTGAAACATCTGTTATTAAAACATTTTTAACATTAGCAATATCAGAGATATTCAATACATCAGAGAATGGGTTTGGATATACTTTGACATTATTTTTTGATTCTTTTACTTCGTTGGTTGCCAACACTAATGATGAATCATAAGCAGAGATTCTGAATTCTCCATCTGTAACACTTGTATTTCCTGTATATTTCCAAACACTGATATACAATTTTGCACCCGGCGTCTGCCCCGTAAGAGAAACATAAGAGAACAATCCGCCTGCAGGATTATCATCATTACACTGAATCAATGTAAGACCAGAACAGTTTCCTGAATAAACAGACATCACCGTATCTGTAAATGTAGAACCTGTAGCCAATTTAGTTTCTAATGTAATGCCTCCACTTGCAGGAACAATTACTGAATACCAAACATTATTATTTGAACTTGTCTGACATGTAGCTCCCGCACTTGAAGTAGAATTTACACTTGTAGCAACAATTGCATTCTGATCAAAATTTCCTCCTGGCGCTAAAGCAATTGCTCCCGCACACTCATCATTAGCAACCGGAGTTACGGCTGTGGTCGTCAGTTTTCTTTCCGTGCAAGAAGAGCTTGCATTTGTTCCGTTGTATGAATTTACAGTATAGAAATAATCTGTATTTAAAGCTAAAGGGGTAGAGAATGTATAAGAAGTAACGTTTCCTATATCTGTGTTGTTCAAAACATTGTTTCCTCCCGCAGTAGTTCCCACTGTCAATCTATATCCCGCCGCACCTGGAGATGCTGCCCAAGAAATCGTTGGTTGAAGAGGTATATTTGTCGCATTGTTCGCAGGAGAACTTACAGAAGGACAAGTGATACCACCCGTTGTAAAGCTTGTTTCTGTACATCCGCTTGAAGTTCCTGTAGCATTTGACGCATATACTTTTAAATAATATTGAGTATTATAGCTCAATGCGTTCGTTAAAGTATAACTTGTCACATTTCCTACATCTACCATGTTCATTACGTTAGTTGCGCCAGGCGTTGTTCCTAAACTGATCTTATACGAACTCGCAGTTGCAGCGGAAGCCCAAGTAATGGTAGGTAAAACAGAAACTCCTGTTGCCGCATCAGCAGGTGCAGAAACTACAGGACAGATAGGCGCATTTGGTGCTAAACCTAAGAAAGTAATCCTTGATTTGGTTGAGGTTCTGGTTCCTGATGGCAAAGTTCCTGTAGGATCAGGATTATTACTATCACTTCTGTAATAAATTGAACTGTTTGAAGCTCCCGAATAAGTATAGAAATAATTTCCGGCATCATAATCCGGTTTATTTTCATCTACTGCAATAATAAGATTATCGGTGTTATTATAAGCAAAAGGCGTAGAAAACGTCACGGTAACTTCACCATTAGTATTAGCCACCTCAGCATCATACACTGGTGTAAGAGAAGCTACAGGAACCCAATCTGATGTAGAAGAAAAATTGGTTTTCGTTGTATGGCCAATGTACACTTTCCATGTTGTAGAATTGGTAATAGAAGAAGTTGCACCCAGATAAAATTTAACCCCGGTTATGTTTCCGGCAGCGGAAGCATTTAATTCACTTTTGGTAAAAATCTGTTGAGTATAAGTGTACCCATAGTTGGATGAAACAGGAATAATTCCTGTTGACGTTCCACTTCCCAGTGAAATCTGAGCAGACGCCCCTATTCCGAAGGCCATCATGCACATTAGTAAAAGTCTTTTCATACTTAGTAAAAATAAAATTAGTGAGCTAAAGGTATAAATTAAATCCATTAAAAGAGTTAAAATTTAATAAATTATTAACACATACTTAACCTAATTAAAATATTTTTAAACAAAATCAAACAATCATTTGAATTTATTAATAAAACATCAATTTGTGAATAAAAAATAACATATTGATTACAAGATATTTAAATAATAGTCACAAATATTTGATTTACAATACTAATATCATTTAACATAATATAATAATTCACAAAATCACTGTTTACTGCATAATAATTCTTATCATAAAAAAATAGTCGTTAAATTTTAACCGTTATTGTAGAGTTATTTAAAATAATTCTAATTAATTATGACTGTATTTTTCCCATTTTTAATTTATAATCTATAAATAATTACGGATGTCTCATTTATGAGTTTGGAATAGAAAACTGATCTAAAGTGTTCCCAAGAATTTTTTATTGTATATAATTTCTCTTACAAAAAAAAGCGGCTAAAAAATTTAGCCGCTACTTATATTTCAATTAAAATAATTCTAATTGATTATCTTTTAATTGTCTTTATAGTTTGTTTAGACCCATCATTCATCTGCAATGTCACCAAGTACATTCCAGATTTCAATTCTCCTAAATAAAGAGTTGATTCTGGCGCTGTAATTGTTTTGACCAACCTTCCTGCAATATCATTGATAAAAATAGATTTTACGTTTTTGCTATTAGAAATATTCAATACATCAACAAATGGATTAGGATAAATTTTAAGATTATCTTTTTCAGATTTCACCTCCCCTGTCGCCAAAGGTATTGAAGAATCGTAAGCTGAAATACGGAATTGCCCATCAGCACCGGTTAAAGAATATCTCCAAACACTAAAGTAAAGTGTAGCTCCAGGCGTTTGTCCTGTTAATGAAATTTTTGAGAAGTTGTTAGTTCCTGAAGAAATATCATCATTACAAGCAACATTTGCAAGAGAACCACAAATTCCCGAATGAGCAGATAATACAGAATCTATAAATCCTGAACCCGTAACTGCAGCAGTTTCTACCGTAACAGAACCAGAAGCCGGAACAACAACTGAGAACCATACATTATTATTTCTATTTGATTGGCAAGTTGTAGTACCATCAGTAGTTGCAGAAATATTTGTTGCTACCATAGGGTTTGCCGCAAAATTATTTCCAACTGTTAAAGCTATTGCTCCTGAGCAGATATCATTTGCAGGTGGCGGAGGTGGCGTACCTACACAAAAATCAAATGTATTGGCATAAGTAGTTGTAGCACTGTTTGTATTTGAATTATAAACTCTTACATAATAGGTCTGCCCCACTGTAAGTCCTGTTAAGTTTGTAGTGTTAGTTGTTCCACACTGAACACTTGTCAATGATCCGCAAGCACCACTAAATACCTGAGTATACAGACTTGTAGAAGAAGAAATTCCTGTAGATACTACATTAGAAAGAGATACTCTATGTACTGTAAAAGAATACCAAACATCATCATCTGCAGTTCCTGTACAAGGTGCTACTGCTAAGTTGGAATTGGTTGCAGAAACTGTCGTTCCGGAAACCACTGAAATACAGTTTAGATCCGGATTTACTGTTACTGTTGTCGCATTAATACATTCATCATTTGCAGGAGCCGGAGGAGGAGTACCAACACAAATATTAAAACTGGCGTTATTACCAACACCGCCATAAGTGTAGGCTCTTACATAATAAGTTGTTCCGGGAGTTAATCCACTTACAATTGTTGTGGTATCAGAATCAGAACAAACAACACTTGCAAGAGATCCACAAGCACCACTTAGAACCTGAACATACATATCTGTTGAGGAAGTTGTTCCTGTAGCAACGATATTTGAAAATCTCACATAATGAGTGCTGTTTGTTGCTGTAAACTTATACCAAACATCATCATCAGGATTACCTGAACATGGCGCAGCTGCTAAAGAATTTGTAGCACCCAATGTATTTCCTGCTGTTGTAGCACCACAAGCTAAATCTGAATTTACAGTAAGTGTTGCTGCATTAGCACATTCATCATTTACAGGAATTGCTGCATTGGCTGTTTTAAGGTTTCTTTCTGCGCATCCTGTTGATACTGTACTACCAGCATAAGAAGTAATCGTATAATAATACTGTGTATTTGGTGTAAGCTGTTGGGCAGTCGTCAATGTATATGTTACTACATTTCCAAGATCAAAATTACTCAAAACATCACTAGAGCCTGCTGAAGTACCGATGTTTAATCTATAGCCAGATACTCCTGTCACCGCAGCCCATGTAAATGTAGGTCTTACAGGCAACCCCTGCTGAGCAGTAGCTGGTGCAGAGATTGTAGGACAAGGCAATGGCAATGTCGTAAAACTTCTCTCTGTACACGCTGTAGAATTACCTGCTGAATTAGTCGCGTACACTGTATAATAATATTGAGTACTATAAGTAAGAGCACTTGTTAGTGTGTAAGTTGTTACGTTTCCAACATCTGCCATATTCATAATATCTGTACCTCCAGGAGTAGTTCCTAAACTAATCTTATAAGAAGTAGCACTGCCTGACGTTGCCCAAGAAATTGTAGGTAAAAGAGAAACTCCTGTTGCCGCCGCAGCCGGAGCAGAAACTACAGGACATGGCGGGGCTAATGGTGTAAGTCCCAAAAGAGTTACTACAGATTGTGTAGCAGATCTTGTTCCTGCCGGAAGTGTTCCTGACGGATTCGGATTCGTTGTATCATTTCTGTAGTACAAAGTCTGGTTAGTAGTATTTGTATAAGTATAGAACCACTCGCCGCCATTATCACCCGACTTATTTTCATCAACAGCAATTACAAGGTTGCTAATGTTATCATAAGCAAAAGGAGCCGAAAAAGTAATCTCAACAACCCCAGCATTATTAGTAACAGTTCCACTATAAACCTGAGTTAAGGCGGTCGTCGGAATCCAATCTGCAGTTGAAGTAAATGTATCTTTGTTCGTAAGTCCTACATACACGACAACATCATTAGAATTAGTAATTGATGAATTCGCTCCCATGTAAAATTTAAGACCCGTAATATTACCTGCTGCTGATGCATTAATATTAGCTTTCGTTAAAATTTGCTGAGCATAACTATATCCATAATACGTACTCCACGGTACGGTAGCTATTGAAGTAGAAGTTCCCGCAGCGGAAGTCCCACTGCCCAAAGTAATTTGAGCGTTGATTAAAGTGCCCAGAAAAAGCCCAAAGCACATGAGTAGAAGTTTTTTCATACGTAGTAAAATAAATTAGGGCGATAAAGATATAATTTATTTAGATAAAAATGTTAAAAGCTTATAAACAACAATGAATTTCGCAAATAAAAAACCATAAAACATCAAAAAAGTAAACAAGTATTTGAATTTGTCACAAAGTTAAGAATTGAAAAAAAATAAATAACAAATTAATAACCAATACATTAAATATTAATCACAATTTAAAGAGATAAATTTTAAAATATCACTTAACATAATAAAATAATCAAAAAAAGTTATCAATATTGAGGCAATCATTTTTGAAATTTAAAGTTCTTAAAAAACAAAAAAGTGACTTTAAAAAGCCACTTTAATATATTTAACGGTACATCTGATTTAATTTAAGTAAAACTCATACTTATTAAGCAATTGGATTTCTTTAATCAAATCACCATTCAGATTGACGGAATGTTTCATCGACTGTACTTCTAAATGATCTACTCCTGCATCATTATCGATATTTTTAATGTAAAATTTCAATTTCTGATCTCCTTGATTTCTTTCTAAAACTTTTCTGAAGAAATTCAGATCTTCCGATCGTAAATCCATCACATCCATCACCAACGAAATACTTTTAGCATATCTTTCAAATGCTTCCTGCAGTTCTATCACATCATTTACATTCACGAAAACACGCCCGTCTTTAACTTGGGCAAACTTAATTTTAAAAATAACAAACCGTTGAACTTCAAGCTTCTCCTTCAACTTCATATAATCACGATCTCCCAATCTGAAAGAATAGGATCCCGAATAATCTTCCAACGTCACAAAAGCAACCTTTTCACCACTTCTGAAACCGTCTTTCACCACATATTCCGTAATTAAACCGGCAACGGTATACTCTTTTCCGCCGCCACCGTTTTCTCTTTCTTTTTGAATCGTTTTCCAGTCTTTTTTCTTTTCCTCAAACAATTCTTCCTGTTTATTGGCAAAAGCCTGTTCTTTGTAAGCATCAACTTCATCAAGATTTAAGAAGTGGAAAACTCCTTTTGGTTCGGCTTTTTTCTTTACTTCTTCAATAATTTCTTCCTCTTCACCCGCTACAACATCATCAGAAACAATCTCTATCAAATCTGCAACTTCATCCAGAGAATCTTTTTCTAAAATCGGAACTTCATCGGTCACAATTTTCTCTTCATCCTTTATCAAAACAGAATCTTTCGAAAGCTGGCCCTGCATAAACTGGTATTCAAACTTAAATTCATCCAAAGGATGCGCAGAAAGGTAGAAACCGATAATTTCTTTTTCTTTATTAAGCTTATGCATATTTGGCCATTCGGGACACGGTTGTAATTTGGGCTGTTCAATCTGAACCTCATCTGCAAAATCAGCAAAAAGAGAATGTTCCATCTCGTTTTTACTTTCCTGGAAACTTTGTCCATAACGAATTAATCGTTCCAAATTCGTTCTTCCGGCCATATCAATATCGAAATACTGACCTCTGTGGAAAGAATCTAATTCGTCGAAAGCTCCTGCCAATACTAAACTTTCAGATACTCTTTTATTCATTTGAGAAGGTAAAATTCTCTCAAAAAAATCATAAATATTTTTAAATCTTCCTTTTGCCCTTTCTCTGGTAATCGCTTCACTCGGTCCTTCACCAATCCCTTTTATCGCTCCCAAACCAAATCTGATTTGCCCTTTTTCGTTTACTGAGAATTTATACTGAGATTCATTAACATCAGGTCCTAAAACATCAACTCCAATACTTTTACAGTCTTCCATGAACATGGTAATCGATTCAGTATTGTTAATGTTATTACTCATTACACTCGCCATATATTCAGCAGGATAATTTGCTTTCAAATACGCTGTCTGATAAGCAATTAAAGCATAACAGGTTGAGTGAGATTTATTAAAGGCATATTCTGCAAATGCTTTCCAGTCATTCCATATTTTTTCTAAAGGACCTTCATCAAGATTATTTTTTCTTCCGCCTTCGATAAATTTCGGGTACATTTTATTCAGAACTTCGATCTGTTTTTTACCCATTGCTTTTCTCAGTGTATCGGCTTCACCTTTTGTGAAATTGGCTAATTTCTGAGACAGCAGCATTACCTGCTCCTGATAAACAGTAATTCCGTAGGTTTCCTTTAAATATTCTTCAGTTTCCGGTAAATCGTAGACAATTTCCTCGATTCCGTGCTTTCTGTTGATAAAGTTTGGAATATATTTAATCGGACCCGGTCGGTAAAGGGCATTCATGGCAATAAGATCGGCAAAAACTGTTGGTTTAAGCTCTCTCATGTACTTCTGCATCCCAGGACTTTCATATTGGAAAATCCCTACTGTTCGTCCTTCTTTAAATAATTGATAGGTTTTTGCGTCATCAAGCTCTATTTCGTCGGGATTAATATCAACTCCGTGTCTGGCTTTGACTAATTTTAAAGCATCTTTAATGATCGTCAAAGTACGTAGACCTAAAAAGTCCATTTTTAAAAGACCCGCACTTTCTGCTACCGAGTTATCGAACTGCGACACCAAAATATCAGCATCTTTTGCCGCGATCGTCACCGGAACCAGATTACTCACATCCTCCGGCGTAATAATAACCCCACAAGCGTGAATTCCTGTATTTCTGATACAGCCTTCCATTTTTTTGGCACTTGCCAAAACATTGTGACGCTGATCATCCGGAGTACTCAGAACATATCTCATTTCATCAACGAGCATCTGATCTTCGGGCTTCAGTTTATCATATTTTGCTAAAGCTTTCGCAATATTCATCCCCGGACTTGGAGGAATTAATTTAGTAATATTAATCGTATCAGGAATTGGTAAATCCAACACTCTTCCCGCATCTTTAATCGCAGATTTACCTCCCAAAACAGAATAAGTAATAATCTGCGCTACCTGATTTTTACCGTATTTTTCAACAACCCATTTGATAATTTTATCACGACCTTCATCATCAAAGTCAATATCAATATCGGGCATGGAGATCCTTTCCGGATTAAGAAATCTCTCAAATAGCAAATCGTATTTTATTGGGTCAACATTGGTAATTCCAGTGCAATAAGCAACCGCAGAACCTGCTGCAGAACCACGACCGGGACCAACCCAAACTCCCATTTTTCTTGCTTCGTTACAGAAATCCTGTACAATCAAAAAGTAACCGGGATAACCCGTATTGGCAACCACTTCAAGTTCGAAATCAAGACGTTCTTTAATTTCATCCGTAATTACTTCATATCTTTTTCTAGCTCCTTCATAGGTCAAATGAGTAAGATAAGCCATTTCACCTCGCTTTCCACCATCAACTTCGTCTTCTGCATGAATAAATTCTTCCGGAATATCAAATTTTGGAAGTAAGACGTCTCTTTTTAAAGTATAAGGTTTAAACTTCGCTGTAAATTCTTCGTAAGCATCAAATGCATCAGGATAAGCCAAAAATGCTTCTTTAATTTCATGGGAATTTTTGATGTAATATTCTCCCGTCGCCAAACCTCTTCTCTTTCCAAAGCCTTTTCCCACAGGCGTTGTCAGCTTTTCACCATCTTTGATACAACTTACAATATCCTGAATGTTAGAATCATCTTTGCTGGTGTAAAAAGTTTGATTCTGTGCTAATAATTTAACATTATATTTATCTGCAAAATGTAACAGAACATCATTTAAGTGCTCTTCTTCAGGTAATTTGTGGTTTTGAATCTGAACATAAAAATCATCTTCAAAAGTATCTTTCCACCATTTGAAAAGTTCCTCTCCTTTTTGCTCACCCGTATTTAAAATTGCATCCGGAATATCTCCCATAATCCCAGAAGTCAAGGCAATTAAACCTTCTTTATATTCTGCAATCACCTCACGGCTAATTCTCGGAACACCAAAATAAAATCCTTTCAGGAAACCAATACTTGAGAGTTTTGCTAAATTTTTATAACCGTTAAAATCTTTCGCCAACAAAACAACCTGCGTTCTTCTATCGGGATCATCTTTGGTAAATTGTTTTTGTTCGTATCGATCTGAAATATAAAATTCACAACCTACAACGGGAATTAGTGGTTCTGAAATAGGTTCTGCTTCATTAAATTCAGTTCCGTTTTCTTCCGCTTCCTGTTTTTTTGCCAGATATTCTTTATGTTTTTTTGAACGATCAGAGTTTGCAGATTCAACTGCAGAAACAAATTTGAAAGCTCCCATCATGTTCCCCAAATCTACCATTCCGACAGCCGGGAAATTTTCATCTGTAGCTTTTTTAATCAAATCATTAATACTCGAAGTCGCCGTTAATGTTGAAAAAACACTTTTATTATCAAAATTAAAATATCTTCCTAAATCAATATCGTCAATACTTCCGACATCAGATTGCTTTTTCTTATTATTAAAATCTGCAACCTGCCTTCTGATCACAATATTGAAAGGCTTTATCGGATCAGGATGAAGCGTTTTAAAATACGCTAATTGGTCTTCCGATGTTTTTAAAACCTCAGCAGGAATAATCCCGATACGCATCATTTCAAAGAAAACCTGAGCCGTCGCATTTACGTCGGCTGCAGCGTTGTGGGCTTCATCAAACTTATGACCGTACAATTTTTCGTACAATTCCTCCAGTTTCGGAGATTTGTATCGTCCTCCTCTTCCACCGCCAAGCTGACAATAATCCGTACCTAAAATCATGGTATCGGCTTTGGGCTTCTCCTGAAGATTATCTTTTATATTTTTTCGGTAAAATTCTGCTCCTACAATGTTATAATCAAATTCAACATTGTGCCCGGAAACAACTCTTACTCTATCTAAGACTTTGGCAAATTCATGTAAAATTTCTTGGAGATCACGACCTTCATCATTCGCAATTTTCGTTGTAATTCCATGAATTCTAGCCGCATTAAAGGGAATATCGTACCCTTCAGGCTTTATAATATAATCCTGATTTTCTATTAAAGTTCCGTCATCATCATGCAACTGCCACGCAATCTGTACCATTCTTGGCCAGTTGTCTGAGTCTGAAAGCGGAGCGTTGAAATTCTTTGGTAAACCCGTGGTTTCTGTGTCAAAAACTAAATACATGTAACTTTTTTCTAGCCCTTTTAAAAAGGGAATGTAAAGTTAGTTCAATTTTTTGTCTTTTAAAATTAGTTTTTATAAATCACCACAAATCATGGTATATATTTAATGGTAACCATACATTGCTGTCATCTTTTAATTTTAAATTAAAAAACATTGGAAATCATTACTTTACCTTAAAAACACTAACAACCGTTAGCATTTTATTTTTTTGTTTATCTTTGCTTTCTATGGAAAATACACTTCACGAAAAAGTTTCACAGGATATTTTACTAAAGGCCTACAACCACATGATGCTTGCCAAAGCAATGGCAGATATTTACGAAGAAAACAGAAATATTTGTAAATATGTTCACAGCACATCAAGAGGTCATGAAGCAATTCAGTTGGCAACCGCTTATCAATTAAAAAAAGAAGACTGGGTTTCGCCTTATTACAGAGACGAAAGTATTTTATTGGGAATAGGTTTTGAACCTTACCAATTGATGCTACAGTTATTGGCAAAAGCTGATGATCCTTTTTCAGGAGGTAGATCTTATTATTCTCACCCTTCAAGCAGAGATGAAGACAAACCAAAAATCATTCATCAAAGTTCTGCGACCGGAATGCAGACGATTCCTACAGCCGGAGTTGCTCAGGGGATAAAATATATTCAGGATTTTAATTTACAGGAATTCGAAAACAATCCGGTTGTGATTTGCAGTCTTGGAGACAATTCTGTGACGGAAGGTGAAGTGAGTGAAGCACTTCAGTTTGCGGCATTGCATCAACTTCCTATTATTTTCCTGGTTCAGGATAATGAATGGGGAATTTCTGTAACGAAAGATGAAGCAAGAACTTGTGACGCTTATGATTTTGTAGTAGGTTTCACAGGTTTAAGCAGAATGAGAGTAGACGGAACAGATTTCATTGAAAGTTTCGAAGTGATGAAAAAAGCCGTTGATTTCGTTAGAACCGAAAGAAAACCTTTAGTCGTTTGCGCAAAAACTGTTTTAATCGGTCATCACACTTCAGGAGTAAGAAGAGAATTTTACAGAGATGAAGAAGATTTAACAAAACACAGAGCAAAAGATCCGGGAGAAATCCTTAGAAATCAATTAATTGAATCTGGTGTCGACGAAGAATTATTAAAACAAATCACGAAAAAAGCACGTCTTGAAGCTGAAGAAGCATTTGAAAGAGCCCAAAAAGCAGAAGATCCGAAGCCAGAAACGGTGATGCAACATATTTTTGCACCTACTCCAATTACTGAAGAAGTTGGAACCCGTGAACCTGAAGGCGGAGAAAAAATCGTGATGGTAGACGCCGCCATCCATGCCATTCAGGAGATTATGTGGAAACATCCAGAAGCTTTGCTCTACGGACAGGATGTTGGTGAAAGAATTGGTGGAGTTTTCCGTGAAACGGTAACTTTAGGGAAGAAATTCGGAAGCAAAAGAGTTTTCAATACGGCAATTCAGGAAGCATACATCATTGGTTCAACAACGGGAATGAGTGCAGTTGGTTTGAAGCCAATTGTTGAGGTTCAGTTTGCAGATTATATCTATCCGGGAATCAATCAGTTGATTACTGAAATTTCAAAATCCAGTTATTTAAGTCAGGGTAAATTTCCTGTAAGCAATATCATCCGGGTTCCAATTGGAGCTTACGGCGGTGGCGGCCCTTATCACAGCGGAAGCGTTGAGAGTATTTTAGCGAATATTAAAGGAATCAAAATCGCTTATCCAAGTAATGCAGCAGATTTTAAAGGTTTATTAAAAGCAGCCTATTACGATCCGAATCCGGTAATAATGTTGGAGCATAAAGGTCTGTACTGGAGCAAAGTTCCGGGAACTGAAGATGCTAAAACCATTGAACCTGCAGAAGATTACATCTTACCTTTCGGAAAAGGAAAAGTAATTATTGAAGCTGATAAAGATGAAACTGAAAAAGGCAGAACTTTATTGGTTGTAACCTATGGAATGGGAGTTTATTGGGCTAAAGAAGCTGCGAAAAATTTTAACGGAAGAATTGAAGTGATTGATTTAAGAACACTAATTCCATTAGATGAAGAATTGGTTTTTGAAAGAGTAAAAGCTCATGGAAAATGTATCGTTTTAACAGAAGAACAGTTGAATAATTCATTTGCAGAAGCTTTTGCGCACAGAATTTCTAAGAATTGCTTTAAATATCTTGATGCTCCTGTTGAAACAATGGGATCTCTGGACACTCCAGCTGTTCCGATTAATTTAGTATTGGAAAAAGAAATGCTTCCAAATGCGGAAAAACTTTCCATAAAAATCGAAGAAATGCTGAAATATTAATTCAGATAAAATATAAATGTGACCTCTAAAAAATTTTAGAGGTTTTTTTGTACACTTTTTGTTACTTTGAATAAAATTTAGAAAAGAGTTACAATCTTATGATCACAACAAAATACGTCAATTACAAACAGGTTCTTAATTTATCAGGATTTCATGTCATTCTGATTTCTATTTGGTGTACTTTGATTGCAGTACTTTTTCACGTTTTTCATTGGGACTGGATGATCATTCCTTGGGTTCCTGTGGCATTGATTGGTACAGCAGAAGCTTTTTTGGTTGGTTTCAAAAATAACCAGGCATACGATCGACTTTGGGAAGCAAGAAAAATCTGGGGCGGAATTGTAAATTCCAGCCGTTCGTTTGCTTCAATGGTCTATGCATTCGATACCGGTAATGAAGAGATGGGAAAATTTGATCTCGAAAACCGCAGAAGAAGAATAGTTTGCCGCCATATTGCATGGTTGTATCAGTTGCGTGAGCAACTTCTGATTCCTACAGAATGGGAACATATTAAAGTGGAAGAAGATCAGTTTAAAAATATAGATCATAAGCGTAACCGACTGATAAAAGCAGGATTTCCGGACTATGGAAGAACTCCTATTTTCCTCAACAAATATTTATCGGAAGAAGAAGCAGAGCTTCAGTCTTATTATAAAAATTTTGCAACGTATTTGATTTCCCAACAGGCGAAAGACGTTAATGAATTGAAAAACATGAATGTTATTTCAGATTTTAATCAAAAACAGTTACAGGATTGCCTTAATGAATTTTATACATTACAGGGACAAGCGGAAAGAATCAAAAAATTTCCTTTGCCGAGACAGTTTGCCAGTACAGCTTTTGTGTTCAATATAATTTTCATCATGCTGCTTCCGTTAGGATTGGTTAGTGAATTTACTAAGTTGGGAGATTGGGGAATCTGGGCTTCTATTCCGTTTTGTATCACGATTGGATGGATTTATATTATCATGGAACTGGTTGGAGATTATTCTGAAAACCCTTTCGAAGGATTAATGTTTGATATTCCGATGCTTTCCATTTGCAGAACGATTGAAATTGATCTTTTACAAATTGCAGGAGAAACTGATTTACCTGATCCTATTGCTTCTAAAAACGGAGTTTTGGTTTAAAATTTAAAGAACAATTGCCGTCGTATTTTTCACCTCAGAGATCATAAAAGAACTATGAGTGCTTGCAATATGTTGCAATGTTGTGAGTTTTGACAGCATAAAATTCCGGTAATCTTCCATGTCTTTTACCCCGATTTTTAAAATATAATCGTAATCGCCGCTTACATGAAAACATTCAGTAACTTCCTGTAAATTCATTACTTCTTTTTCAAACTGAAGCACATATTCTTTCTTATGTTGCGTCAGTTTTACATGACATAAAACAATAAAATTCTTATCAATTTTATTTCGGTCGAGAATTGCAACATATTTTGAAATTACGCCTGTATTTTCCAATTTTCTGATACGTTCATAAACAGCGGTAACTGATAATCCAAGCTTATAAGACAATTCTTTGGTGGTTTGCTTGGAATCCTCCTGCAAAAACAAGAGCAGTTTTTTATCAATTTCATCAAAGCTCATAGATAAATTTTTGTTAAAAGTTTACAGTAATCAAATATAACAAACTTATTTTCTATTAACTTTAATTTATAAAGATTTATATTCTAAATATTCAAAATTACATTGTAATAATTATTTAAGTTATTCATATTTACCACAGAAAAATCTAAGTATATATGAAAGACTTTAATGCAGCAAATGAAATTCAGGACTTACAGTATTTTGGCGAATTTGGCGGAGTAAATCCATCCATTTCAGACAGTTCAACATATACCTTCCTTTCTGCAAAAACGATGTTCGATACATTTGAAGGAAATGCAGACGGATGTTATTTATATTCAAGACATTCTTCACCGATGAATCTGTATCTTTCACAGGCTTTGGCAAAAATGGAACATACAGAAACAGCAAACGTTACCGCTTCCGGAATGGGTGCGATTACTTCTGTTTTGATGCAGATTTGTAAAAGTGGAGATCACATTATTTCCAGCAGAACAATTTACGGTGGAACATATGCTTTTATGAAAAATTTTCTTCCGCCATTTCAAATTGAAACAACTTTCGTAGATATTAATAATTTTGAATCTATCGAAAATGCTATCACCGAAAAAACTAAAATTATATATTGTGAAAGTGTGAGCAATCCGCTTTTAGAGGTAGCGGACCTGAGAAAGTTATCTGAAATCTGTAAAAAACACAACTTAAAACTGATTGTTGATAATACTTTCTCACCGCTTTCTATTTCTCCGACTTTGCTGGGAGCAGATATTGTGATTCATTCTTTAACCAAATTTATCAACGGAAGCAGCGATACGGTGGGCGGCGTTTATTGTGGAACTCAGGAATTTATTAATGATACGAAAAATGTAAACAACGGAGCGTGTATATTGCTGGGGCCGACGATGGACAGTTTTCGTTCGGCAAGTATCCTTAAAAACCTGAGAACGCTTCATATCAGAATGAAACAACACAGCCACAACGCTCTATTTTTAGCTGAAAGATTTGAAAAAGACGGATTAAAAGTTTCTTATCCCGGATTACCATCTCACAAAAACCACGAATTAATGAAAACGATGATGCATGAAGAATACGGATTCGGAGGATTATTAACGCTGGATGCCGGAACTACGGAGAAAGCGAACGAACTAATGGAAATGATGCAACAGGAAAACTTAGGCTATCTGGCGGTAAGTTTAGGCTTTTACAAAACATTATTCTCTTGCTCAGGAAGCTCAACTTCTTCTGAAATACCGGAAGACGAGCGAGAAGCGATGGGAATTTCCGATGGACTGATCAGATTCTCCATAGGATTAGATCACGACATCCAACGAACTTATGAAAAGATGAGGGAATGCATGCTAAAAACAGGCATCCTCAGCCATGAAACCATTTCTATATTCTAATTATTGTTATAAAAGCTGTCGAATTTCGACAGCTTTTATAATTTAATTTAACGTTAAAATTAATTTTTATGAAAATGTTTCGGGAAAGCATCCTCAGGTTTCATTCTGAAAATATTTAACAAAATCCACGATTTCAAGAAGCCATATCCGTAAGAAAACATTTGGATGTAAGTGGAAATGACCGCCATTCCGGCAATGCTGATATTTTTAGTAACAATCAAAGCATGGAATAAAACCATAAAAGTATACAACCCGTAGAATGCTAAAATAATTCCTCTTCCTAAAATAAAATACTCTAAAAATCCGAGAATATAACCCAACATGAATAAAGTAGGGAAAGCAAACGAAATTTTTACATAATTCGGATGTCTTTGGTTAAGAATCGGTCTTGCACATCCAAACTGATATACTTGTTTTGAAAATTTACCAAGATCAACTCTACGTTTGTGATACACTGCAATGGTATCAAAAAAAGCTGTTGTAAAACCATTTTCCCAAAGTGTCATTGATAAATCCGGATCCTCTCCTATTCTCATTTCGGAAAAACCACCGACTTTTTCAAAAACGCTTTTTTTCACACCCATGTTAAAACTTCTGGGTTGAAATTTAGAAACCGCTTTTTTATTTCCCCGAATTCCTCCTGTTGTAAAAACGGAAGTCATGGAATAAGAAATTGCCTTTTGCATCAGATTAAAACCTTTATGCGCTTTATCTGCTCCACCAAAAGCATCACATGGAATTTCTACGATGCTGTTTTTTATATTTTCGATATAATCTTTTTCTACAATCACGTCGCTGTCTACAAAAACAAGCCATTCATTTTCTGCTTTTTTTGCACCGTAATTTCTTGATAATCCGGGGCCTGAATTATCTTTTTTGAAATATTGTATCTGTAAAAACTCTTCAAATTTAGTTATGGTAGGCTTAAGATCAATCGGGGAACCATCATCCACAATAATGATTTCAAATTCTTTATCCGTTTGTAGAGTTAAAGAATTCAGAAGTTCGAAAAGCTCGTCTTTTCGATTAAAAATAGCAACGATAATGGAAATGGTAGGTTTCAAATCTGAAAATTTTTCAAAATTACTTATTAACGGATGAATGCGCAAAGCATTTGTGATAATTTATAACTTGAGGTTACCTAAACTTTAATTTTATGCAGATGAAATTTTAAACAAAGTAAATTGACATTTTAAACAAAATCAAAAATTCATCCTCATCATAACTTTGTCTCAAGAAAATTTTAAAACAATTTAAAAATGAGACTTAATAATTTACAACAGCCAATTAACACAGAATTTAATGCTCAATCTATAGCACAGGATGTCATTAAAGGAATTGATCTTACAGGAAAAATTGCTATTATAACAGGTGGTTACGCAGGCATAGGTTTAGAAACTACAAAAACTTTGACTTCAGCAGGTGCCACTGTGATTGTACCTGCAAGAGATCTTGAGAAAGCGAAGAAAAATCTTGAAGGAATTCACAATATCGAAATCGAAAAACTGGATTTAATAGATCCTAAATCGATCGATTCTTTTGCAGAAAAGTTCATTTCTTCGGGCAGAAAATTAGACTTATTAATTAACAATGCAGGCATTATGTGGGTTCCTTTGAAAAGAGACGACCGAGGAATTGAATCTCAGTTGGCAACCAATCATCTGGGTCAGTTTCATCTTACCGCAAAATTATGGAAAGCATTGAAAAAAGCCGACGGAGCGAGGGTTATTAATGTGTCGTCTTATGGACATCAAATGTCACCTTTTAATTTTGATGATCCAAATTTTACACATCGAGAATATGAGACCTTACTGGGTTACGGACAGTCGAAAACGGCAAGTAATCTTTTTGCAGTTGCTTTAGATGAAAAGGCAAAAAAATTTAATGTGAGGGCTTACTCACTGCATCCGGGTTCGGTTTACGGAACTGATTTAGGAAGAGAAGAACCGATTGATCTGTACATTCAGATGGGAACTCACGACGAAAACGGAAAAATAAAACCCGAAGTAGAAGCAAAACTAAAAACTATTCCACAAGGTGCTGCCACAACGGTTTGGTGCGCTACAAGTCCGCTTTTGAATAATATCGGAGGTGTTTATTGTGAAAATTGTGATATTGCAGAAATCGATCACGGACAAATTGAGCACAGATACGATGAACCATCGACCATCAGAGGGGTTCAACCTTATTCTATCGATCCTTACAAAGCAGAACTTCTATGGAAAGTAAGTGAAAAAATGTTGGGTTTAAAATTCAATGTGGAATAATTTCTTTTCATTAAATTTATACTTGAAAATGATCTTATAATGGATTTTCATATTAAATATATTACTCCCGACATAAAGCTTTCAACTTATGATGATAAATTGTTTAAAACGGAAACGGTTTTCGAATTTCATATGTTGGTTTGGTTTATTTCGGGAGAAACAAAGATTATTCAGGCTGACAAATCTTATATTTTTAAAGCAGGAGATATTTTTCTGATTCCCAGAAATCATTTGGCGACAATCATTAATTATCCAAAAGACGGACCTCCGCATAAAGCTGTTGTGATGCATTTAACGAAAGAACGTTTGAAAGAATTTTACTCAAATATTGAAACTCCGGAGAAAAATATTCGTGATGAGATAAAAATTCACAGTTTTGAAAAACATCCTTTACTGGAAAGCTGTCTTGCTTCGTTAATTCCTTACTTCGATTTGAAAGACTCTTTCCCGGAAAATATTGCAGCATTAAAAATCACGGAAGCAATAAGTATTTTAAGGGAAATTAATAAAAATATAGATTCAGTTCTTGCCGATTTTGATGAACCCGGAAAAATAGATATAGTCAGTTTTATGGAAAAGAATTATATGTTTAATATGTCTCTTGAACGATTCGGATATTTAACGGGAAGAAGTTTATCAACTTTTAATAGAGATTTCAGGAAAATTTTTCAGACAACACCACAGCGTTGGCTTACCCAAAAAAGGCTGGAACTGGCATTTTATCATTTAACGGAAAAGAATAAAAAACCTTCTGACGTTTTTATGGAAGTCGGTTTTGAAGATCTTTCGCATTTTTCATATGCTTTTAAAAAACAGTATGGTTTTGCGCCGTCGTTGGTGAGGTAAAATATTTCAGAAATCACTTTAAGCTTCTGTTTTTATAAGAAAATTCTCGATCTAAAATAAATACAGAATACTAACAAAATAAAAAGTAAAATGGTAGAACAGCTGAATAACAACAATTGAAAAAGGCTTTTGAAATAGTATAATTCCAGTACATTCAAAACAAAGAAAAATAAAAGTGAAATCACCAAACCAACACTGAAACCTACAACAATCGTCTGAACAAAATGCTGAGTGGGAAGCGGATCTTCAAAAACAAAAAATAACAATACTCCGGCTATTAATAAAAATGAAAGACTTATTTTCTCAATGCCGTATTTCATTTTTCTCTTTTTAGGTTTCTGATCCGACTCAAAATCAGACGAAGAGGAATCACCGGAAAAAATATTCAATAGATTTGATATAAAATCAAAAATATCAAGAAAATCCCAATTCATATTTGCTTTTACTTTTGGTAAAAATAAAAAAAATCGTTGATTATCAAGTAAAAAACCTTTCGTAATACGAAAGGTTTTTTACTTGATTTTGATATAATATTGAGAAATTATTCTTTAATAATTTTGGCTGATTTATTTTTTCCATCAGTAATAATATAAACTCCTTTTGGTAAAGACGAAATATCAATATTCTCAGCTTGACCAGATTTTAAATTTACATTTTGAATTTTCTTTCCTGATACATCCATTAATAGTAAAGATTCATTTTGATGAGACTTTATGGTAAACTCATTCTTTGCCGGATTAGGATACAAAACCATTTCCTTATTCTTTGATAAATCGTTAACAGAAAGAACTATACTTTCAGTATTTATAGTAATTTTTCGAATTCTATTATTTGGATTATCTGCTATGTATAAATTTCCCTGATTATCAATTGCTATTCCACATGGATTCCTAAATTGTGCTTGCGCTGCATTTCCGTCAGCAAATCCGAAAACACCGGTGCCTGCTAAAGTAGAAACCTGATTTCCTGAAATCTTACGAATTCTATTATTAACAGTATCCGTAATAAAAATATCACCAACAGCATTTGTTACTAAATTGAGCGGATTATAAAACTTTGCCGTTGCCAGATCACCATCTGCAAATCCAGAACTGCTTCCAGAAACAGTAGAAACCTGTCCGGACGATATTTTACGAATTTTATTATTCCAATTATCTACAACATATAAATCCTGTCCGCTGATAGCAACATCGGTCGGATAATCAAACTTACTCGATATCGCATTTCCATTCAAATATCCATTGGTTCCGTCACCTGCAATTGTAGTTACCTGACCACCAAAAATCTGTCGAATTCTGTTATTATTCTGATCTGCAACGTAAATATGACCTGAAGTATCAATCGCCAATCCTGCCGGATTTTTAAATTGAGCAACAGTATTATTCCCATCTGCGAAGCCAGAAATACCATTTCCTGCAAAAGTAGAGACATCACCCGTTGAAGTAACTTTACGAATTCTGTTGTTATAAAAATCTGTTACGTAAATATTTCCTGAACTATCCAAAACAAGATCAATAAGACCATTAAATTTCGCAGATCCCGCAGGTCCGTCAGCAAATCCCTGTGTACCATCTCCTGCCAAAGTTGAAACATTACCATCTGGTGTTATTTTACGAATTCTGTAATTGCTGGTATCTGTTACATATACATTTCCAGCATTATCAACAGCCACACCATGTGGAGAGTTAAACATAGCAACCGTAGTATTTCCATCGAGATATCCTGCGGTTCCTGTTCCGGCTAAAGTCGTTACTGTAACAGTCTGTGAAAAAATTTGAGGTGCCATCAAAACAGCAGCAATAAGAGTGTAGATTTTTTTCATGGTTTAATTTTATCTCCTCTAAAAGTATAACAAATATTATAAAATATTACTGTTAAAAATCATATTTAAAAGAAAAATAACATAAACAAAACACCTTCCGTATCACGAAAGGTGTTTTTGATTTTTTATTGATTTTCAAGCTTATGAACTTTTTTAGTTCCCTCATACATTTCATACTGCAAAAATCTTGTTTCCAGTTTTCCATTGAAAAGTTTGATCTTTCTTGACGGTCGAAGCCCGATTTTTTTCACGGCTTCCAGATCAGAAGAAATTAGCCATGCAAGAGTGTTCGGATAATGAGTTTTAAACGTATCTCCTATTTTTTTGTAAAAATCATCATCGTTAATTGAAATTCTTTCGTCGTAAGGCGGGTTGAAAACCATTAATAATGGAAAAAGTTCCTTTTTAGATTCAAAGAAATCCTGTCTTACCACTTTTATTACATCTTCCATTTCAGCAGCTTCTACGTTTATCTTTGCAGCATTCAGCATTTTACCACTGATGTCGTAACCTACAATTTTTCCGGTAAATTCTCTTACACGATTGATTCTGAATTCTTTAATTTTCGCAAATAAATCGGAATCATAATTTTTCCAGTTCTGGAAAGCAAATCCTCTTCTGAAAATCTGTGCCGGAAGATCCAATGCAATCATAGCCGCTTCAATTAAAAGCGTTCCCGAACCACACATCGGATCAAGGAAATTACCTTTTCCGTCCCAACCTGCCAGCTGCAGCATTCCACTTGCCAATACTTCATTAATAGGCGCTTCACCCTGCTCTTTTCTGTATCCTCTCTTAAATAAAGCGTCCCCTGAAGAATCCAAAGAAATAGTCACCAATTCTCTATCGATATGAAGGTGAAATTTAATATCCGGATATTTCGGCTCTACATTAGGACGTCTTTTAAATTTATCCTGAAAATAATCTACAATAGCATCTTTCATTTTCAAGGTCACATATTGAGAATGTTTGAATGTGTCAGAATTTACCGTAGCATCAATCGCAAACGACTGATCTACATCCATAAACTGCTCCCATTCCATTTTAAAAAGCTTATCGTAAAACTGATGCTGATTAAAAGCTTTAAATTCCTGAATCGGAACTAAAATTTTTAAAGCGGTTCTTGCAGAATAATTAATTTTATACAAAAAACCCAAATCGCCTTCACAATTTACCGCACGGTTTTTAACTTCGACATTTTTCCCGCCTAATTTTTTGATTTCTTCCGACAAAATCTGCTCAAGACCAAAGAAAGTCTTTATCTGAATCTGTATATTTTCTTTGTTCATAACTAATAATTAAAAAGATTAAATATTTAAAAACTAAAAGATTACGCATTCTTTTTTATCATTAATTGAATATTTCAATCTTTCAAAATTTAAAATACTTTCCTTTTACCGTGCAAATTTAGTTATTTTTGCATTATGGAATGGTTTGAATCTTGGTTTGATACACCTTATTATCACTTACTTTACAATAACAGAGATTATACGGAAGCGGAAAGCTTCATTACAAAACTGACGGCAGACCTGCATTTGGCACCTCATTCTAAGATCATAGATTTAGCTTGTGGCAAGGGAAGACATTCGGTTTTTCTTAATAAATTGGGGTATGATGTTTTAGGGCTTGATCTTTCGAGACAAAGTATAGAATTTGACAAACAATTTGAAAATCAGTCGCTTATTTTCCAGGTTCATGATATGAGAAATCCGATTGATGCAGATCCTATGGATGCGGTTTTCAATCTTTTCACAAGCTTCGGATATTTTGATAATGAAAGTGATGATAAAAAGGTTTTTCAGTCTGTTTATAACGCTTTGAAACCTGGAGGATTTTTCGTTCTGGATTATCTTAATGAAGAATATGTAAGAAAAAATATCGTCCCAGAATCTCTTGTGAAAAGAGGTGACATCGAATTTAAGATTACTAAAAAAATTGAGGGACAGCATATTGTTAAGGATATTCGTTTTGAAGATAAAGGACAGCAATTTCATTTTTTTGAAAAAGTGAAACTTCATCCTTTAGAAACCATTAATTCTTATGCTGCCGAATTTGGTTTTGAAAGAATTAAAATTTGGGGAGATTACCAACTGAATGAGTTTGATAAACAAACTTCTTCCCGTTGCATTAATTTATTTAAGAAAAAATAAGCTGAAAAATATAAAGCGAGTTTGAAATGGTTACCAATATTTTCTTTACGGTAGCGACATTAATTTCAATATTTTGTGGAATTAAATTTGGGTATTCTGGTAGCCATACTCCTCCACTTCCGTTTGTTATTTCCAGTTTACTATTAATTTTCGGAGTGCTTTTAATTATTTTTAGAAAAGTTTTGTTTAATGAAACGAATTTTAGAATACATCTCGTAATAACATCTGTAAATCTAATTATTGTTTTATTTTGTTTGTCACCAATTTTTATTTAACATGATTTTCATTTTACTTATATTAAGCGTCATTACCGGAGTTTTGCTTGGAAAATATTTCGGTAAAAAAGAGAAACTGGCAAAAAACCTGTTGATTTTAAGCGCTGGTTTTTTAATAACGATCTGCTTAAACGAAGTTTTCCCACAAGTTTATACTTCTGAAGCTGCAGGCAATCTTGGAATTTTCGTCATTGGCGGTGTTTTGCTTCAAATGATCCTGGAAGCTTTGACAAAAGGTTTTGAACATGGACACTTTCATCACCATAATGAAAGCAGCAATATCCTGCCAATGGCTTTAATGGTCGGGCTTTTTATACATGCATTTATTGAAGGAATTCCTTTGGCAAATGAACATGAAATTTCACCTTATTTGTTGGGGATTGTTTTTCATAATCTGCCGATTTCATTTATTTTGGGAGCATTTTTATTTAACAGAAAAGAAGGCTCAAAAAGCAGTTCTTATCCGTCATTATTAATTGTTGCTTTATTTGCGTTGGCTTCACCGATGGGAATGTTATTGGGGAATTATTTCAACCCTAATTTGCAGCCTTATTTCTTGGCTATCGTAGGAGGAATTTTTCTGCATATTTCTTCTGTCATTATTTTTGAAAGCAATAAAAACCACAACATCGACTGGATCAAAATCGGATTGGTGATTGTAGGAGTTTCGCTTGCATTGGTAATGCATTTATTCCACAATCATCCTCATGCAGGGCATATTCATTAAAAGAGAGATTTTCTCTTTTAAACAAATTACATCAATTTAACTCCAATAAAAAGCTCCGAATAGAAATATTCGGAGCTCTCAATTTAATCACTCATTACATCATCATCTGGAAATTAGAATTTCCAGCCGAATGTAAGAAAAAAGTTGTTTCTGATATTCTTCACATCTGATACTGCATACGCATCGCTTGAGATCAGATTATTTGGTGAATAATACCCAGCTTCATAATTACTGTCAACCACACCGTATAATAGCGGGTTGCTGTATTTTGAAGTTATATTTTGATAAGAAGCATCTATATAGAATGATTTGAAATCATATCCCAAACCGAAAGACAAAGCATTTCTGTCATTAAGAATAAGGTTGCTGTACGACTGTTCTGAAGCAACTCCGTTATCTGCATATCTGTTTACCATTAATGCATCAAAAGGACTTGAAGCATACGAATATCCTCCTCTCAATCTAAATTGCTTAATTCTATATTCTGCACCAATTTTTACTTCTGATAAATTTTTATAATTATCTTTAAAGAAGTCATTTAATTCTGTTTCTGCATCTCCATACACTTTATACTTTGGTTTTGTTAATCCAAGAGTATAATCAACATTTAAAGAGAAACTTTTGCTTGCAATGAAAGCCGCACTTACTGTTGCTTTAAGGGGAGACGTTAATTTTCTGTTTTCGACAGCGTAGTCATCTCCGTAAACAGCATCATTATAGAAATTGTAACTTCTGTCGATATTCCAGAAAGTCGGAGTTTCTAATGCTGCACCCACCCTAAAGTTCGGGCTTAATTTACTGATAACCCCTAATGAAGCCGAGAAACCGTTTCCTTTTTCATAGTAAGGTGTGCTTTGTTTGCTGAAATATTCTGAACTTCCGTTAGACAAAGAATTAAAAATTGCTGTGTCTGACTGATCAATTGATGAGTTAAAGAAATTCAACCCAGCTCCTAAATACAAATTATTGTTATAGTTAGCTCCTACTCCAATACTTGTTTTTGATAAATAACCATATCTGTCATAGGCGTGTCTTCCGAAAGAAGAACTGTTTGTCGCATCAAAATCGTAAATAAGATTGCTGTTACCAGGAGTTTCAATATAATTATCAATAAACTGATTTGAATAATTTACCCCAATATTGATAAATTTCCATGGAGTCTCAGTCATTAATTGGAAAGTCATTACCGCTCCTAAGTTACCAAGATCTCCTTTATTAATAGTATATCCTGTGGATGCACCTGCAAGAGACGATGTATTTTTATTACTTGTAAGAGATAATGTTCCTGAAACTTCTCCCGAGATTGCCACCCCCAACCCAGCCGGATTGGTAAGCAAAGAATTCGCATCTCCTCCTAGGGCACCATTGGAACCCGCCATTGCATTAAACTTTGCAGAACCTATATTTGGAGCATTGGAGTAAATATCTACAGTATTCCTTATGACAGAAATATCCTGAGCCTGAGCAAAAAATGCTGCAGAAATACTCATTATTACTAAAGATTTTTTTAACATTATTTTTTTGAATAGTTATTAATTTTAAAATTATCTGCCACCTCGGAAGCCTCCGCCTCCACCGCCGCCGGATCTAAATCCACCGCCGCCGCTGCTTCCTCCACCGAAGCCTCCGCCTCCTGATCTGAAACCGCCTCCGCTGTTAGAATTATTATATCCGCCATTATTTCTGAATCCACCACTGTTGCTGTCATTTCTGAAACCACCATCGCTTCTTCTTGGCTGAGATTGTTGGTTGTAATTAGGGCTTCCCTGAGATCTTGGATTACGGAACCCGCCTTGAGGTCTTATTCCATTCTGATCTCTGAAACCACCGTTTGGATTTCCTCTAAAACCACCATTGCCGTTATTTCTAAATCCACCGTTGCTTCCATTATTTCTGAAACCGCCGTTATTGCTTCCATTTCTGAAACCACCTGAATTGGTGTTGTTTCTTCTGAATCCATTAGAACTTGTTATACCGTATCTGTTGGCAAATCCACCGCTGTAAGAATTAATTCCTCTTCCGTTAGCATTGCTTCTTCTATTGATTGGTCCGTAATAATTACCACCCCAATATCCGCCGCCATAATATCCTCCATATGGATAACCGTAGCCCCAGTATGGATTGTATACCCCCCAGCCCCAAGGAGAGTAGCCCCAGCCCATATTCCAGCCGCCCCATGAAAGTCCAAGACCCCAGCCGTAACCGCCATAACCACCCCAGCCCCAATATGGGCTGTAGCCGCCATACATACCACCCCAACCCCAAGGAGATCCCCATCCCCATGAATTATCGTAATAATTCGTTTGGCTTCCTGCATAATTTCCCCAGTCAGAGTCTGTTGCTGTAGAGTTTGTGTTCCAAGAATAGTTATTCCAGTCATCATATCTTCCCTCTCTGGAATTGGCTTCAGCATTTTGAACAACGCTAGAATAATCATCCTGATAATAGTTGTAGTCTTCTCCTACTCTGTTTCCACGATCATTAATAATTACCCCTTCCGGTAATGTATCTTTATTAGGATCATAGTATACCCCATCAGTCTCGCTGTAACCACCCATTTGAGCGCCGCAAGACACAAGCAGAAATCCGCCTGATATGGCTAAAATCCCTTTGGATTTTAACATACTAAGCAAATTTTTATGTATATTTCTTTTCATGATAACGTAAAGATTTTTAATTTAAATTATATTTGCAATCTGTACCAAAAATGTACCAATTAGAGGGTACAAAAATCTATCAAAAATAGATTTTTATTTTTAGATAACAATAATTGGAATAAGTTAAAAATATTAAAAAAAAATTAATGGCAAAATTAACCTCAAGAAGCGAAGATTACAGCAAATGGTATAATGAGTTGGTGGTAAAAGCCGACTTAGCTGAAAACTCAGGAGTAAGAGGATGCATGGTGATTAAACCTTATGGCTATGCAATCTGGGAGAAAATGCGTGATGAAATGGATAAAAAATTCAAAGAGACAGGTCACGTTAATGCTTATTTCCCGCTTTTTGTACCCAAAAGCTTATTTGAGGCTGAGGAAAAAAATGCTGCCGGTTTTGCTAAAGAATGTGCGGTTGTTACCCATTACAGGTTAAAAACCGATCCAAATAATCCGGCAAAACTTATTGTTGATCCAGATGCTAAATTGGAAGAAGAATTAATAGTTCGTCCCACTTCAGAAGCAATTATCTGGAGCACTTATAAAAACTGGATTCAGTCTTACAGAGATTTACCTATATTAATTAACCAGTGGGCAAACGTTGTTCGTTGGGAAATGAGAACGCGTTTATTTTTAAGAACAGCAGAATTTTTATGGCAGGAGGGTCACACGGCTCACGCTACAAAAGATGAAGCAGTAGAAGAAGCTGAAAAAATGAACAAAGTCTATGCAGATTTTGCAGAAAATTTTATGGCAATGCCAGTCGTTCAGGGGGTAAAAACGCCATCTGAAAGATTTGCAGGAGCTGATGAAACGTACTGTATCGAAGCATTAATGCAGGACGGAAAGGCTTTACAGGCAGGTACTTCTCACTTTTTAGGACAGAATTTCGCAAAAGCTTTTGATGTGAAATTCACTAATAAAGAAGGAAAAATCGAACATGCATGGGCAACATCTTGGGGAACTTCTACCCGTTTGATGGGAGCTTTAATTATGACCCACTCAGATGATTTAGGATTAGTATTGCCTCCGACTTTGGCACCGATTCAGGTGGTGATTGTTCCTATTTTTAAAGGAGAGGAGCAATTGGCAGAAATCAGTGAAGTAGCTTTAGATATTCAGGCAAAATTGAGAGCAAAAGGAATTTCCGTGAAATTCGATAATGATACTCAAAACAAACCGGGATGGAAATTCGCTGAATACGAATTGAAAGGTGTTCCTGTAAGAATTGCAATGGGACCAAGAGATTTAGAAAACAAATCGGTAGAAATTGCGAGAAGAGATAATTTAACAAAAGAAGTTCGTTCTATTGAAGGGTTGGATTCTTATATTGAAGAATTATTGAAAACTATTCAGACAGATTTATATAATAAAGCTGCAAACTACAGAAAAGACAACATTACGAAAGTTGATACTTATGAAGAGTTTAAAAAAGTGTTAGAAGAAAAAGGCGGGTTCATCTATGCACATTGGGACGGAACTGCTGAAGAAGAGGAGCAGATTAAGGACGAAACAAAAGCAACTATCAGATGTATTCCTTTGGATGATGATGTTGAAGAAGGCGTTTCTTTAATTTCCGGGAAACCATCTGCGAGACGAGTTTTATTCGCAAAAGCTTATTAAAAGTTAAAATAAAATAATTATTAAATCTGTAAAAATTCTTGAAATTTTTGCAGATTTTTTTTTGAAAATAACATTTGGACTGTTTTTTGTTTAAATTTACTTCAACATTAATCTTAAAAAACAATTTATTATGTCTTTAAACGTTATCGATTTAATTAAAGGGCAGTTAGGTCCCAATTTAGTATCTCAGGCTGCTTCTCAGCTTGGAGAAAGTGAGTCTGGTATTTCAAAAGCAATTGGAGGATTATTGCCTGTAGTTGTGGGAGGATTAGCCAACAATCATAACAATCCGGCTGTTTTAGATGCTGTGTCGAATGCATCTTCAAGTGGAGTTTTAGGTAATTTATTAGGAAGTTCTTCTAATAATTCCTTTATCTCTAATTTATTGTCAACAATTTTTGGTGATAAATTAAGCGGATTGATTAGTTCTATTGCAACGTATGCAGGAATAAGCAACAATTCCTCAAGCTCTTTATTAAATTTAGTTACAGCAGCTACCTTAGGTTCAGTTGGAAAATATGCTGCCGATAATAATTTGGATAAATCAGGAATTTCAAGTTTGCTGAATGACCAAAAAAGTGTTGTGTCAGGTTTACTACCTGCAGGGCTTTCTTTAGCATCATTAAATATTGGAGATTGGGCGAAAGGCTACAAATTTGATAATGAAAGAGATGCTATCCAAATGCCGTCTGAAGAAGAACCTAAAGTACAGGTCACGAGAAGTACTGCCCCGAACGGAACATTCCCTGAAAGAAATAATGATAGCGGCGGGTCTATCTGGAAGTGGCTTCTTCCTCTTCTGTTATTAATTGCCGCAGGATATTTTATCTGGAAACAATGTGAGAAAAAAGAGACGACAATCACTACAACAGTAACGGATTCCGGTACGGTTGTAACAGATACGGTGAATTCAGTTTCGTCCGCAGATACAACAACTGCCCCGGCAGTTGCAAAAGTGGATGAAAACATCGACCTGAATGGAACTACACTGAAAGGATACAAAGGAGGAATGGAAGATATGATGATTGCTTTCCTAAAATCCGGAAGTTATAAAAATGCAGCCAACGATGACGCTCTGAAAGATACCTGGTATGATTTCGACCATGTAAATTTTAAATCCGGAAAAGGAAATGAATTAGAAGCAGGTTCTGAAGGACAACTTCAAAATTTAGTAGCAATTTTAAAAGCTTATCCTGAGGCTAAGATCAAAATAGGCGGATATACAGATAAAACAGGAAATGAATCGCTTAACTTAAAAATTTCTAAAGAAAGAGCAAATTATATTAAAGACTGGCTTGGAAAACAAGGTGTAGGAGCCCAGGTTTTAGAAGCTGAAGGATACGGAAGCCAATTTGCTAAAGTTGATGCAAAAGCTTCTGATGAAGAGAGAAAAACTGATAGAAAAATGTCTGTGAGGTTTGCAAAATAATCTTCAAAATTGATAAAAAATCAATTCCCGGAAATTCGTTTTCGGGATTTTTTTTGTGACTTATGGTTTGTGATTCCATTTATTTAATTAAATTTGTTAGTCATTTCTAACAATTATGAATCTCAATTTAAAAGACGCCTGGCGTAAAGATAAAACCTCTCACTCGTTATCCGAAGTATATTCTTCAGTAAAAGTTCCTAAAAACGGAAGCTTTTGGAGAAAATATCTTGCGTTCGCCGGCCCCGGACTGATGGTTGCCGTAGGATATATGGATCCTGGAAACTGGGCGACCGATATTGCCGGAGGTGCACAATTCGGATATACGCTGCTTTCGGTGATTTTAATTTCTAATATTTTTGCGATGGTTTTGCAACATTTGTCTGTGAAATTAGGTGTCGTTGCAGAAAGAGATTTGGCTCAGGCCTGTAGAGATCATTTTGGTCCGAAAACCAATTTTATGCTTTGGGTTTTCTGTGAAATTGCCATTGCCGCCTGTGATCTCGCAGAAGTTATCGGCTCCGCGATTGCATTAAATTTACTTTTTCATATTCCTCTGACTTGGGGAATTGTTATAACCACTGTCGATGTTTTATTTATACTTCTTTTACAAGCAAAAGGATTCCGATGGATTGAAAGTATTGTTGGTGGATTAATTTTCATTATTCTTGCTTGTTTTGCCTATGAATTGGTTATTTCTAAACCGGCTATTAATGAATTACTGGGCGGATTGGTTCCACAAAAGGAAATTATTCAGAATCCTGCGATGTTGTATATTGCTATTGGAATTTTGGGAGCGACAGTAATGCCTCACAACCTTTATTTGCACAGCAGCATTGTGCAGACCAGAGATTACGAACGCAATAGAGAAGGTAAAAAGGAAGCGATAAAATTTGCGACTTTAGACAGTACGGTTTCTTTGATGCTGGCATTTTTCATTAATGCTGCCATTTTGATTTTAGCCGCTGCTACTTTCCATGTAACAGGAAATAAACACGTTGCCGACATTCATGATGCGTATAAAATGTTAACCCCGATTTTAGGTGCTTCGATGGCAAGTATTGCTTTTGCAATTGCTTTATTAGCTTCAGGGCAAAACTCGACTTTAACAGGAACTCTTGCCGGACAGATCGTAATGGAAGGCTTCTTAAACATCAGATTAAAACCTTGGTTAAGACGTTTAATAACCAGATTAATTGCCGTAATTCCGGCTCTAATTGTTGCTATTCTTTACGGAGAAGAAGGTACAACGGAACTGCTGGTTTTGAGCCAGGTAATTCTATCGATGCAGTTGAGTTTTGCGGTGGTTCCGTTGGTGATGTTTACAAGTAACAAGGCGAAAATGGGAGAATTCGTCAATAAACCTTTCATGAAAATCTGTGTCTGGATGATCTCGTTTATCATCATTATTTTAAATCTTTATCTTTTGTATCAGACGTTTTTTGGAGAAGGAATGTAAAAGTTACTTTTATTTTTTAGGAGCTATTTCCCGCTTTCCGTTGCAATCTTTTTTTTCAAAAAAGGATTTTCACTGCAATCGGGGCTAAGCTGCAGTTTTACTTTCAAAGTCAGATCAACACGGCGAAAATTCCCCTTCAATGAAGGGGTGGATTTTTGCGAAAGCAAAAAGACGGGATAGTTTAAACAAAATAAGAACAACTAATAATAAAACCACCCCGTCAAAAATTTTTACAAATTTTCGCCACCCCTCCAAAAGAGGGGAATTCGATACGTCATAATTAGAAATTAAGAACAAGAAATATTCAGCACGCAATTATCGACTATTAACTCATAACAAAATCTGCCGAAATGTCCAGATTTTTTCTTTGGCAAAATGTTTGTCAATAAAAAGGAAATTAAAGATTGAATTATGGAAAATCAGGATATTAACGAAGAAAGCATCAATAATCAACAAGATACGAATATTCCGAACGAAACAGCAACTGAAGAAAATGTGACAGCAAAACCAACTGCCGAAGAACTTTTGGCAGAAGAAAAAGACCGTTACATCAGATTATATGCTGAGTTCGAAAACTATAAAAAAAGAACTTCAAAAGAGAAAATGGAATTCTTCCAATATGCCAATCAGGATATGATGGTTTCTATGTTGGGTGTTTTGGATGACTTCGAAAGAGCGATTAAAGAGATTGCTAAAAACGGAAATGCTTCTGATCTGCAGGGTGTTGAATTAATTTACAACAAATTCAAAAACAAACTAACGGAAAAAGGGTTAAAACCAATGGAAGTAAATGCAGGAGATACATTTAATGTAGATTTCCACGAGGCAATTACTCAAATTCCTGCTCCATCAGAAGATTTGAAAGGAAAAATCGTAGACGTAATTGAAACAGGATATACTTTAGGCGATAAAGTAATTCGTTTTGCAAAAGTAGTTACGGGTAACTAAATAATAACTGATAAATGATGAGTGGTAATTGATAGTTTCAACATCATTCTTACATATCTTTTATCATTTATCGATAATCAATTATAATATATCATGTCAAAAAGAGATTATTACGAGGTTCTTGAGATCAGCAAATCTGCCTCAGCCGACGAAATAAAGAAAGCATACCGTAAAATGGCTATCAAATTTCACCCAGATAAAAATCCAGGTGATAAAGAAGCTGAAGAAAATTTCAAAGAAGCTGCAGAAGCTTACGAAGTATTAAGTGACGAACAGAAACGTGCAAGATACGACCAATTCGGTCATGCAGGTATGGGCGGAAACGGTGGCTACGGCGGTGGCGGTTTCGGCGGCGGAATGAACATGGAAGATATTTTCAGTCAGTTCGGAGATATTTTTGGTGGCGGCGGTTTCGGAGGATTTGGCGGCGGAGGTCGTCAGCAGGTGAAAGGTTCTAATTTAAGAATCAGAATCAAGCTGAATCTTGAAGAAATGGTGAACGGTACTCAAAAAACCATCAAAGTTAAGAAAATGAAGATGGCTGAAGGTGCTACTTCAAAAACTTGTCCTACCTGTGGTGGTTCGGGTGTTCAGATGAAAGTAATGAATACGATGTTTGGTCAGATGCAGACGCAGACAACCTGTGGAACTTGTCAGGGAATCGGAAAAGTTGCTGATAAAATTCCTGCCGGAGCAAACGCTCAAGGGTTGGTAAAAGATGAAGAGGAAATCACGATCAACATTCCTGCAGGTGCAAGAGACGGAATTCAGCTTAATGTAAGAGGAAAAGGTAATGATGCTCCTTTTGGCGGTATTCCGGGAGATCTTTTGGTAATTGTAGAGGAAGAAGTAGATCAGGTAATTAAGAGAGAAGGTGATAATCTTCACCAAGAATTATATATTTCTTACGCAGAAGCGGCTTTGGGAACGAAAAAAGAAGTCCCTACCGTTGGCGGAAAAGTAAAAATCACAGTTGATCAAGGAACTCAATCCGGAAAAATCTTAAGATTAGCAGGAAAAGGTCTTCCAAGTATCGACAGCTACGGAAAAGGCGATATGTTTATCCACATCAATGTATGGACACCTCAAAAGCTTACGAAAGAGCAAAAAGATTTCTTTGAAAAGCAAATGAGCAGCGGAGAAATGGTTGCAGAACCTTCCGGAAAAGAGAAAACTTTCTTTGATAAAGTGAAAGATTTATTCAACTAAAATATTTAAAGGGGCTTATTTTTTAAGTCTCTTTTTTTATCCATAAATTTGTTTAAACACCTAAACATTTACAAAAATTAATGGATTCAAAAACAGTATTTCTAAACAGCTGCAATGCAATAGCCAGCCAATTGCCGGATTTTACGATATATCAAAAAGGTAAACGATTAAAAAAAGTATCATCTGATAAAGATATTTTCTTCGAGATCACTTTTGAAAACAGCTTTATGAATCATTCGTCTCACACCATGATTAATCCCAGTATTGCTATTTATTCTAAAAGTTTAAAGAAATGGCAAATCGAACATATCAAAAATGAGTTTTGCAGCGGATTAATTTATGGAAATCACATCGGTTACATTACCCCTCTTAATACCTGGAAAAAATGGAACCTGGCTGGATTGTCATTTGAAAAATCAGTGAAAGAAATCGTTAATAATATTCAAAAATATGTGCTCCCGATTTTTGAAATATTTAATTCTAAAGAAAATGCGATTGAATTTCTTAAAAATAAAGGAACAAAATTTAATCCTTATTGTGAAGATTCTTTAAGTCCGATCAGTTTTTTATTGTGTCATTCTAACAAAGAGACTGCTGAAATATTCTTTAATAATTTCATTAAAAATTCAGGACATAAAGGAAAAATCATTAGTTTTTATGAAAAGCTGAAAACAGAAAAAGAAATTGATCTCAATCATTCAGAATTTTTGGATGCCGGACATATAAAGTTGGCATTTGTCAATGACATTTCAATAACTCATACTCAAGAATTCTTAAAGTAAATATTTAACTTTTCTATTCAAAAAAACCAATATTAAACTTACTATTAACAAAATTGCAGTAAAAATTACATTCTGATACGATGGAAAGTACGTTGATTTATAAACGAATTCCATGATTAAAGGATGAATCAGATAGATGGCTGTTGAAATACTTGCCAGAATTTTAGAATCTGTTTTTACCTCAATATTTTTACAATAGAGAAATAATAACGGACAGGCAATTATTAATGAAAATAATAAATCGATGCTTTCTTTTTGGCTTAAATTAAAAACTGTATAATTCAGAAAAGCTTCAAAAATGACAAGGAAGATAGAAATTAGAACAACCAAAAGTGATGGTTTACGTTTTACATCAATTTCCAGTTTCTTAATTAAAAATCCCATTCCTAAAAATGGAAAACATACAAATAAAAAGTTTCTGTACGTTGGAAATAAATTTAATGTAGCATCAATTTCTCCATTAAAAAAATGTGAATTTCCTAAAAACTGAAGGGTATAACCGCAACAGAAAAAGAATACAATAAGTGAAACTAATATTTTGGGTGAAAGATTTCTTAATGCAAATAACAATAATCCCGAAAAAAAAGTCCCAATCAGATACCATAGGTGATGGTATCCAAAGAGAATATTCAACAGAAAATTATCATCTCCTTTCCAAAGCGCAAAATAAATAACCGACCAAATAACATACAGCAAAAGAATCCTAATTGACCATTTCTTAAGCCTTGAAAAATCATCAACAAAGAAAAAAAAGTAACCTGAAATGATTAAAAAAACGGGAACACCAATCCGGAAAAGCCCGTTTACTAAAACATAGCTCAACGACGGATAAGAATCCCGCAGAACGTGCATGTGAAGGCAAACAACAAAAATCGCCAGCACAATTTTCAATAAGTCAATCGATAAACTTCTCATAAACCATCAAAAAAGCTTATGATTGCGGTTCATAAGCTTTATATATTTTGAATTTAAACTCAGTTATTTTTTCTTAACCAAAGAAACAACTCCTTTTCCCATCGTGAAAAGTACGACAGCGATTAATCCACCAGCCAATCCAAGGATAACTTCTTTTAAAATCTTCAGCACTTCATTGGAAGACCAAGATTCCAGAAAATGGTGAAAAAATTCTATTCTATGAGAAAAAATTCCACCAGCAACCATAATCAAAGCAATCGTACCAATTACTCCCAATGCTTTAATAACAATTGGTAAAGCTTTCACCAACAAATGTCCGAGTTTCCCGAAGAAGCCTTTATCTTTGCTTTTTTTAATTAGCTTAAATCCTGCATCATCCATTCTTACAATTAGAGCAACAATTCCGTAAACCCCGACAGTTGCAATAAATGCAACCAAACTCGTCACTAAAATCTGGGTAATAAAAGGGTGACTTTCTTCTAAAACCGTTCCCAAAGCAATAATTACAATCTCGATTGATAAAATAAAATCTGTGGTAATGGCAGATTTCACTTTTGCTTTTTCCATCTCTTCAGGACTTTTTTCTTCTTCTGCAGCCTCTTCTATTACTTCATGACCCTTTTTATCACGGTGAAAAAGAAATTCGATGATTTTTTCCACGCCTTCAAAAGACAGATACAATCCTCCCAGAATTAATACATAATTAATGGCCGGAGCATACAGCCAGTTGAGTAAAAATACAATAGGCAGAATGATTAATTTGTTGATAAAAGAACCTTTCGTGATCGCCCACAATACAGGTATTTCTCTTGATGAAACGAAACCTGTTGCTTTTTCAGCATTTACCGCCAAATCATCACCCAAAATTCCCGCTGTTTTCTGAGTTGCGATCTTACTGGTAACCGCCACATCATCCATTAAAGCAGCAATATCATCCAAAATTGCAAAAAAACCAGATGCCATAAATTTTAATATTTTTTTAATCTTCGTTAAGTTCAGCAAAAATAGATATTTTAAATCTATTTGCTCTATGATTTCGCAAGGTTTAAATTTTAAAATTAATTAAGCTAGAATTGAAAATTACATTAAAAAGTGATCAAAACATCAATGCGAATATAGAACTGCAATAAATATTGATGAAAATCGGGCCAGCTTACTGTAATAGAACCGAAATTGTAGTTGTAATACTTAAAATCCTATTCTAAAATTTAATTTTAATCCTAATTTTCAGTACATTTATTATATGAAAAAGCTGATTCTTCAATACCATTTTTTTGTTTTAGGATTAATTGGCTTTATGTTGAGTTCGTGTAATACAAGGAAATTCAAAGTTTGGGTGGGAACGAATAACGATCAGAAAATTTACAATTTAAAATACGGCGAACATAAAAGACAGAAAATGGATATTTTTTTGCCATCCGATTATCCTGAAAATTCTCCGGTCGTTTTAATCGTTCATGGCGGTGCCTGGACGTTAGGTAAGAAAGAACACATGATCCAAATTCAGAAAATGCTTTTCAAAAATAATATTCCGAGCATTAGTATGAATTACAGATTGGTTTCAAAATCAAAGAAAATCACATATCGGGAACAATTGGATGACATTAATTCTGCTATTACAAAATTTAATTCATTAGCACAGAAAGCGGAACTTCAGCCTGATAATTATATCCTTTTGGGTGAAAGTGCCGGTGGACATCTTTCTTTATTGTATGGTTATCAACATCCTGAGATTATTAAAAAAATTATTTCTCTGAGCGGTCCGACAGATTTTTATTCTCCGGAATATCTGAATTCATTTTATTCAAAATATACCTCTCCTACGTTTCAAAAAGTGGTAGGCGAGAAATTTGACCGTCAAAATTTATCTGAAGAATTTAAAAAAGCCAGTCCTGTTTATAATATTTCTAATGTTCCGACTCTATTATTTCAGGGAAACACTGATTTTTTGGTTAATCAAAAACAAGGGTTAGTTTTGGATTCTGCTCTGACGGCACAAAATATTCCCCATAAATTAGTTTTCATGAAAAAAACAGGTCATGCGCCCAGATTTTTCAGTAAAAAGAAAAGAGACAGTATTATTTATCCTAATATTATGGAGTGGATTAAAAATTAGTTTTTACATTTTCTCTTAACAGACATAGAAGAATCTTTATACAATTAAATTTCAATGCTTCAACTTCGCTCAGCATGAACTTCTAATACTTATTCTGAATAAAAAAACCTCCGGGTAATCGAAGGTTTCTTAATATATTTTAAAATTAAATTCTATTTACTTTCTTCATCGAAATCATGATTCTCATATTTCGAAAAATCTTCTTTTTTTCCGAATAGAAATTTAATGATCACAGGAACGGTTGTTATTAAAACAATTACAATGATGATTAGCTCCAATTTCTTTTTAAGATCAATACCGAACTGATCCATGAATAATTTGTCAAGATAATGCCCTGCAAAAATTAATATGAATGACCATAACACAGCTCCAATTACATTATCTCTTAAGAATTCTTTTTTATCCATTCTCACAATTCCTGCAACGATAGGGGTAAAAGTTCTTACAACCGGTAAAAATCTTGCCATAATAATTGCCAAAGCACCGTTTTTCTCAAAGAAATCATGAGCCTGATACAGATACTTTTTCTTAAACAGCATGGTATCTTGCTTTTTATATAAAGCAGGACCCGTTTTGCGTCCGAAATAATATCCAACTTCATTACCGATAATTGCCGCAATGGCCACACAAGAAGCCAGAATAGTGGTATCTAGAAAATCGCTTCCCGTAGATCCGAAAGTCTCTTCAATAATTTTTACCGCATAGATTCCAGATACAAAAAGAAGTGAATCGCCGGGTAAGAAAAACCCTATAAACAGCCCTGTTTCGGCAAAAATAATGAATAAAATTAACCAAAATCCTCCGTTATCAATATAAAATTCCGGGTTTAATAAATCTTTCCAACTATTGTAATCTTCCATACGTTTTGATAAGTAACAAAAATAAGCTTAATAAACTTCAAAAAGAAATTTATTTCACGATTTTAACGAAATTTAAACATCCCGTTTATAAGTCCATGTCATCGTCGGAAACCGCCGTCCCGTCTGCCATTAGAAAAGCTTTGAGGAATGGTGTAAGATTCCCGTTCATCACAGAATCTACATCCGAAGTCTCATGTCCGGAACGTACATCTTTCACCAATTTATAAGGATGCATCACGTAATTTCTGATCTGGCTTCCCCACTCGATTTTCATTTTGTTGGCTTCAATCTCTGTACGGGCTTTCAAACGTTCTTCCAATTCCATCTCATATAATCTTGAACGAAGCAACTGCATTGCTTTTTCTTTATTCTGAAGCTGCGAACGAGATTCTGAGTTTTCAATAATAATTCCTGTTGGTGCGTGGCGAAGACGAACTGCTGTTTCCACTTTGTTTACGTTTTGCCCACCCGCTCCTGAAGACCTCATCGTTTCAAATGAAATATCAGCCGGATTAATATTAATCTCAATTGTATCGTCTACCAAAGGATAAACATATACCGAGACAAAACTTGTATGGCGTTTTGCGTTAGAATCAAAAGGCGAAATTCTTACCAATCTGTGGACACCGTTTTCCCCTCTCAGGTAACCGAAAGCAAATTCCCCATCAATTTCCAATGTCACGGTTTTTACTCCGGCAACTTCACCTTCCTGAAAATTCAGCTCACGGATTTTATAGCCTTGTTTTTCAGACCACATTGTGTACATTCTCATCAACATTGCTGCCCAATCACAACTTTCTGTTCCTCCGGCTCCTGCTGTGATTTGCAACACAGCAGAAAGTTCGTCGCCTTCATTGGAAAGCATATTTTTAAACTCAAGATCTTCAATTTTCTCTACCAGTTGAGGAAAAGCTTCATCCAGTTCTTTTTCAGAATCAGGATCTTCTTTGGCAAATTCCATTAAAACCTGAAGATCTTCAAACTGAGTATTAATTTCATCATAAGCCTCAACCCACTTTTTCTTGGAACGAAGCTGTTTTAAAAACGCTTCTGCTGTCTTTGGATTGTCCCAAAATTCAGGTGCAGCTGTTTTTTCATCATCATTGGCAATTTCTATCTTCTTTTTATCAATCTGAAGATATTTATGAAGGTCATCAATTCTGGATTGAGTATCTTTTATATGGTCGTTGTTAATCAAAACTAAAAAATTTGAAAGGCAAATTTACGGATAATTTGGGTACTTTTCATGAGGGCTTACATTTGCGATTGAAAAAGCTAAACCTGCTCTTCCCCGTTATGATGAAAACCAATTTCCCTTCTTGGTTCTTCAACAACTCTATAAGATTCCAGTTCAGTTTTTAAACTTTGAACTCTGTATTGAAACTGATCCAAATTATTAATCATCACATCGCTTAAAAATCTGGCAATCTGATTCAGGTATTCTTCAGTCAGTTTCCCTTTAGCATCCCTCAACGCACCATTCAAGAGAGTCTGATCGATGATAAGATTTTCATTTTTTGTTCTTTGATAAAGATTTTTAATTCTCTTTTTTAAACTTTGGGTAAAATCAATCAGCATCGTATTACTGAACACTTTCATTTGTGAAGAAACTCCATGCCAGAAAGGAATTTTATCGGCTTTATTATTCTTCAGAATTTTAAATAAAAGTGAATCTTTTTCAAGGTTTTTGGTCATTGCATACAGAATAATCTCTGATCTTTCTGCATGATTGGGCGGAAAAACAGGAACCATCACATCGAATCTTCCTGGAGCGAGAATCTCTTCGTCAATTTCTGCAACAGAATTTGCTGAGCCAATCATCAATAGGTCTTCCTGTTCAAATTTTGAAATATAGTGAAGAATGATTTCCTGCGTCTCAAGATTGCACGAAGCGATATTATTTTCTGCACTTCTTGCTATCATAATTTCGTCGAAATTTTCTAAAAATAGTAATACTTTATTTTCTTTCATCATCGCCACCAAAAAGTCATTAAAATTGGTCTGATTTCCATCTACAAAAGAAGTTCCGAGATAATGTTTCTTAACTTCTTTGAATTTGTATCCGATAATTTCAGCAATTTTATTTGCCCAGAAAATTTTTCCGCTCCCGGGAGGACCATACAGAATAATTCCTGCCGGTTTATTAATCCCCCAATCTTTAATCTGCTGAGGATTTAGAAACGGCTCCAATACGCTTGAGATGTAGAAAAACAGATCTCTGTATCCAATAAAATCCTGTTGCTGGAGACTTGTTTTATGTCCAAAATAATTGTAGACAAATTTGTAATTTCCGCCTAACTTATTATCGATTCCATAACTTGAAATGGAAGATTTGAAAAAACCGTTATCAAAAATATTGGGATTGTTTTCTTTAATCGCTTTTTCAACTTTTTCTTTCGGCTGATTGATTGTTTCTGCAATCTGCTCCACTGTTTTCGTTTTATCTAAATCTTTTTCATAAAGTCTTAGAAAATCTAAATTTTCACGGGCGAATTTTTCAAAATACTCCTTCACTTCAAAGTTTGTACTGATGCAAACTCCAAGTTCAAGATCAAAATCCTGTATAAATTGTTTTATCGCTTCTGCAGAAACATTCAGTTCCTTTGCCAATTCAATTAACTTCATAACTATCGATTAATACTACCAAATTTAATAGTTTAAATTATTAAAATTTATTGATATATAATATAATTTGTAACATTTCTTCAATTAAAAAGACTACTACTATGTAAAACAAATTACATGGAAAAGATTTTATCAGTAAAGAATCTGACGAAGAAATTCAAAAGAACTGTTGTCAACAATATTTCTTTTGACGTCGAAAAAGGAAATGTCTACGGACTTCTTGGACCTAACGGAAGCGGAAAATCCACCACTTTCGGAATGCTGCTTTCAACCATTAACCCCACAAGCGGCGACTGGTTTTGGTTTGGCAAAAAAGGAACCGATCCGGAAACCTTAAAGAGAATTGGAGCGATCATCGAGCAACCCAATTTTTATCCTTATCTGAGTGCAGAAACAAATCTTAAAATTGTTGCGGAAATTAAGAGTACGCCATACCAAAGAATTGAAGAAGTATTAAAAACCGTCGGTTTATACGAAAGACGAAAAGATACTTTCAAAACTTTTTCTCTGGGGATGAAACAGCGTCTTGCCATCGCATCAGCAATGTTAAATAATCCTGAAGTTTTAATTCTTGATGAACCGACCAACGGTCTTGATCCTGAAGGAATAATACAGATTAGAGAAATCATCACCAACATCGCAAAACAAGGCATTACAATCATTATTGCAAGTCACCTTTTGGATGAAATTGAGAAAATCTGCAGCCACGTAATTGTCTTGAAAGAGGGAAACTCTATCTATTCCGGACGAGTGGATGAAATAACCGCCAACAATGGTTATTTTGAATTAAAAGCAGATAACAACACTTTACTTTTGAATGCATTGAACGAACTGCAATGGTTTACAGCAATCAATCAGGATGGGGAAATCATCAAAGCGCAGATTCGTGATGATGCATCGATTTCTGCTTCAGCTTTAAACCAAAAACTGGCTGAAAAAGGTATTTTCTTATCTCATTTAAATAAGAAAAAACTGTCTCTCGAATCTCAATTCCTTGAACTTGTAAAAAACACGCATTAATCATGATAAAATTATTAAAACTCGAATATTACAAAAATCTGAATTATAAGCCTTTCAAGATTTTCAGCATCATTTATTTTGCGATTCTGATTGCTTTGCTTTTTATAGGATTAATTGATTTTGATCTTTTTGGAGGTAAGATTAATTTCAAAGAGCAGGGAATTTATAATTTTCCGGAAATCTGGAATTTTACGACATGGATTGTAGCGATCCTGAAAATTTTCTTAGGATTAATTATTGTTTTCTCGATTTCACAGGAATTCAGCAACAGAATGTTTAAGCAGAATACAATCGACGGACTGAGCAGAAAAGAATTCATCACCTCAAAACTATTGACGATAGGCATTTTTACTATTGTCTCCACATTAGTTGTATTTGTCATCACGATGTTTTTAGGATACAAATATTCTGTCACCACAGAATCTGCAAAAGTTTTTGAAGAGATTTTCTTTATCGGAAATTACTTTGTAAAACTGTTTACCTTCTTCTGTTTTCTGATGTTTTTATCTATTTTATTAAGAAAATCAGTTTTTGTTTTTCTTGCACTTTTTATATTTTGGGTTGTTGAAGGTATTCTATCAGCCGTGGAAGTTTTCACCAAAGTAAGTGGAATGCAAGGCGAACAAAGAAATCAAATTCTTCAGAACGATTTTTTCATCACGCATCTTTTACCCTTGGAAAGTATGTCGAGCCTTATTCCTAATCCAATAATGAGACTTAAAATGGCAAAAATGATGGGCTTAAAATATGAATTTCATTATCCTACAGAAAGTATGATTGCATGTTTGGTATGGTGTGCTATTTTTATTTTCGGATCTTATTGGATCTTAAGAAAAAGAGATTGGTAAGACTTTAAACTAAAAGATTAAAAAATTTAGATAGTAAGTGATTCGTTTTAGGATCACTTTTTTTATTTTTGGCTTAAAACTTTCAACTAATAAAATAGATTCTTCATTTCACTTTGTTGCGTTCTGAATAACAGCAAAGTATTAGAAAACAAAAAAGACTGCCTTTCGACAGTCCTTTCAATCACCTCACTTAATAATACACTTATTATTTTTTATCCAGTAGAGAAATATATTCTCCGTAACCTTCTTTTTGCATTTCAGCCTTTGGAACAAACTTCAATGAAGCACTGTTGATACAGTAACGAAGCCCACCTTTATCTGCAGGTCCGTCGTTGAAAACGTGTCCCAAATGTGCATCTCCGGTTTTACTTCTTACTTCTACTCTAGTCATTCCGGCTGATTTATCTAATTTTTCGTCAACTAATTTTTTAGAAATCGGTTTCGAAAAACTTGGCCATCCACAACCCGATTCAAATTTATCGGTTGAAATAAATAACGGCTCACCTGTTGTAATATCAAGATAAATTCCTTCACGAAATTCTTTGTCATATTTATTAGTGTAAGGCATTTCCGTTGCATTTTCCTGCGTTACTTTGTATTGTTCGGCAGTCAGTTTTTCTTTTAAAACGTTTTTATCCTGTTTTTGATATTTCATTTCGCTTTTCTTTGGAAGTGGATTTGCATTTTTTGCCATTTCAAAAAGTCCCGGCTCGATGTGACAATATCCTCCCGGATTTTTATCCAAATAATCCTGATGATAATCCTCCGCTTTGTAGAAATTTTTCAATGGAATCGTTTCTACAACTAATGGTTTATTGTAATTTTTAGCCAACTTCTGAACTTCTTCTTTTATAATTGCTTCCGTAGCTTTATCGGTAGAATAAATTCCTGTTCTGTATTGGTCTCCCCTGTCATTCCCTTGTTTGTTTAAACTTGTAGGATCAATCGTTTTAAAATATAAATCAATTAAGAGTTTCAGATCTACTTGCTCAGGATCATATTTCACTTTTACGGTTTCCGCAAAACCTGTCGTATGACTTACAACCTCTTCATAAGTTGGATTCGTTTTATTTCCATTGGCATACCCAACTTCAGTTCCCACAACACCACGAATTTGTTGAAAAAAGTGTTCTGTTCCCCAAAAACATCCACCTGCAAAATAAACTTCTCTTACATTTTTACTGTCCATAACGGTCTCATTTTCTTTTTTAGTTTCAGTAGATTTCATTTTTTTTGAATCTCCACAGCTTGTCGCAAATACTCCTATCCCCAGAATCATTCCGAGTAATATTAATATGTTTTTCATTTTTATCTTTTTGTTCATTTTATTTTATTCTTCGTTAACTTTTTCTCGGTTAAGATCTGCAAGTTCTTAGTTGCAAATTTCGGACTAAATACCGTATTAAATCAGTGATACTATCTATCGAACTGATAGCATATTTTCTCAAGATTTCCTACACAATTATATACGAAAAATAGTAGAAAATGGTTTTAAAAATACTTTTAAAATTGATAATAATATATGTCTTATTTATCGGAATGTAAAGCCATGGTTTAAAACAAAACTATATGTTTTATATTACTTTAAAAATCTTAAATTTGCATCTTATCAAATTGTAAAAAGCAAAGCAATATATAATTATGACATCACAAGAGATTCGTCAAAAATTTTTAGATTATTTTAAAAGTAAAGACCACCTTATTGTTCCTTCGGCACCTATTGTGTTGAAAGACGACCCTACGCTCATGTTTTCCAACTCAGGAATGACACAGTTCAAGGATTTTTTCTTAGGTTATAAAACACCTACTGCCCCAAGAATTGCCGACACACAGAAGTGTTTGAGAGTTTCAGGAAAGCATAATGATTTGGATGATGTAGGTAGAGATACTTATCACCACACCATGTTTGAAATGTTGGGAAACTGGTCTTTTGGTGATTATTTCAAAAAAGATGCTATTGCTTTTGCCTGGGAATTATTAACGGAAGTTTTCGGAATTCCGAAAGAAAACCTGTACGTGACGATTTTTGAAGGAGATGCTTCAGAAAACCTTGATAGAGATCAGGATGCTTATGATTTCTGGAAATCTCACATTTCTGAAGACAGAATTATCAACGGAAATAAAAAAGATAATTTCTGGGAAATGGGTGAAAGCGGACCTTGCGGACCTTGCTCAGAAATCCATGTTGATTTAAGAACTCCGGAAGAAAAAGCTAAAGTTTCAGGATTGGATTTAGTAAATAACGACCATCCACAAGTGGTGGAAGTTTGGAATCTTGTTTTCATGGAATTCAACAGAAAAGCGGATAGAACGTTAGAAAAACTTCCTGCACAGCACGTAGACACAGGAATGGGCTTCGAACGTCTATGTATGGCGCTTCAAGGGAAATCTTCCAATTACGACACAGACGTTTTCACTCCGTTGATTGCTAAAGTTGAAGAACTTTCAGGTAAAAAATATATAGGAATTTTAGAAGACGAAAAAGATATTGCCATCCGTGTTGTGGTGGATCACATCAGAGCAGTTACGTTTGCGATTGCAGACGGGCAGTTGCCTTCAAGTGGAGGTGCCGGTTACGTCATCAGAAGAATTTTAAGAAGGGGAATTTCTTATTCTTATAGATTTTTAGATATGAAGGAGCCTTTCCTTTATAAATTAGTTGCTGTTATTCAGGAGCAAATGGGAGCATTTTTCCCTGAGCTTGAAAAACAAGGAAATCTTGTCACTGAAGTGATTAAAAGTGAAGAAGAATCTTTCCTAAAAACAATTGAAACAGGATTAATCAGAGTTGAAAGATTAATTGAGCAGACAATAGCTAATCAATCTAAAGTGTTACCAAGCGAAGAAGTTTTCGAATTGTATGACACATATGGATTCCCGGACGATTTAACAAGAATTATCGCCGAGGAAAAAGGATTGACTATTGACGAAAAAGGTTTCAAAGCAGAAAGAGAAAAGCAGAGATTACGTTCCAAAGAAGATTCGGCTCAAAAAGTGTACGACTGGGTAACGTTAGAAGAAAGAGAAGAAAACTTCGTTGGTTACGATCAAATCGAAGTGGAAACTTATATTACAAGATACCGAAAAGTAGAAAATAAGGACGGAGAATTTTATCAGGTAGTGCTGAGCAACTCCCCTTTCTATCCGGAAGGAGGTGGACAAATCGGAGATAAAGGTGTTCTAGAAAATGCTACCGAAAGTTTCGAAGTATTAGAAACAAAAAAAGAAAACGGGTTGATTATTTCTTTAATCAACGGACTTCCGAAAGATGCAGGAGCACTTTTCTTTGCTAAAGTAAATGCTACGGAAAGAAAAAATTCTCAGGCAAACCACTCGGTAACGCATTTGTTACACGAAGCTCTGAGAGAAGTGTTGGGAACTCACGTTGAGCAGAAAGGTTCATTTGTAGGTCCTGATTATCTTCGTTTCGACTTCTCCCATTTCAACAAAATGACTGAAGAAGAATTGGCTTTGATTGAAGAAAAAGTAAATACAAAAATCAAAGAAAGTATTGCATTACAGGAATTCAGAAATATTCCAATCCAGGAGGCGATTGATAAAGGGGCAATGGCTTTGTTTGGTGAAAAATATGGTGATAGCGTGAGAATGATTCAGTTTGGAAGTTCTAAAGAACTTTGTGGAGGAACTCATGTGAAAAATACAAGTGAAATCGGTCATTTTAAAATCAATTCCGAAAGTTCTGCGGCGGCGGGAATCAGAAGAATTGAAGCGATTTCAGGAGATAAATCTGAAGAATATTTTAAGAATTTAGAAAAACAGGTTTCCGAACTTTCCCAATTATTAAAATCTAAAGATATTGTAAAATCAATTGAAAAATTAATGGAAGAAAATTCTTCCTTAAAAGCTGAAGTTGATGCTTTGAAAAAAGAAAAAGCGAAGGGAGAAATCAGCGATTGGAAAGGAGCTTATGTACAAAAAGGCGATAAATTACTTTTGGTAAAAAGAACTTCTTTAGATGCCGGTTCTGTAAAAGATATCGTGTTCCAGTTGAAGAAAGAAATCCCGACTTCAATAACGATTATCCTGTCTGACGCAGACGGAAAACCAATGATTACCGTTGGCGTTTCCGATGATTTAGCAGGAATCTATCAGGCTGGAGCATTGATTAAAGATTTAGCAAAAGAAATCCAAGGCGGAGGAGGCGGAAACCCCGGTTTCGCAACTGCAGGAGGAAAAAATCTTGATGGTCTTGAAAATGCTTATCAGAAAGCGCAGAATATTTAATTAATTCTTGCAAAAACATTTCCGCTTTGCGGTACTTATACGGACTTTATGATCCGAATTTATTTTAAACAACAATCCCTTTCAGTTTCTGAAAGGGATTGTTAATATTTGATAAAGTCTATCCTTTCGTCACTTCGAGTGAAATTCTGAAAGAATTTTGTATCGAGAAGTTTTTGATCCAACGACTGAAATCTGACATTCACCGGGTTCTCGATACATTTTTCTACGCTCCGCTGCGAAAAACACTCGAACTGACGAAACTAATTACTATCAGGTAAGCAGGTCGTCACTTCGAGTAGATTTTTGAAAAAATCGTATCGAGAAGTTTTTGATCCAACGACTGAAGTTTGTCGTTCACCAGGTTCTCGATACATTTTTCTCCGCTTTGCTTCGAAAAACACTCGAACTGACGGAACTAATTACTATCAGGTAAGCAGATCGTCACTTCGAGTAGATTTTGAAAAAATCGTATCGAGAAGTTTTTGATTAAACGACTTAAATCTGACATTCACTGGTTCTCGATACATTTTTCTTCGCTTTGCTGCGAAAAACACTCGAACTGACGAAACTAATTACTATCAGGTAAGCAGGTCGTCACTTCGAGTAGATTTTGAAAAAATCGTATCGAGAAGTTTTTGATCCAACGACTGAAATCTGACATTCACCTGTTCTCGATACACTTTTCTACGCTTTGCTACGAAAAACACTCGAACTGACGGGGCAATTATCTATTAAAATTCTTTTTCGCAAGATTAGGTAAGTCTTCATATCTTCCTTCAATTAACGCTAATTTTTTCGCCTGAGACCACTTCTTGATCTTTTTCTCAAAAGCAATCGCCTGCTCAATATCCATGAACTGACAAAAATAAACTAATTGTAAGGGGCGTCTGGAAAAAGTATATGAACCAAAATATTTACCGTCCTGATGTTCGTCAAAACGTTTATAAACATTTTCGGTTACACCCGTATAATAGGTATTATCGGAACAAAGTAATATGTAGACAAATGATATTTGCATTTTAATCGTATCAATAAGTTTTCATTCAACGATCGTTACTTCGAGTAGATTTTTGAAAAAATCGTATCGAGAAGTTTTTGATCCAACGACTGAAATCTGACATTCACCTGTTCTCGATACACTTTTCTACGCTTTGCTACGAAAAACACTCGAACTGACGGAACTAATTACTATCAGGTAAGCAAGTCGTCACTTCGAGTAGATTTTGAAAAAATCGTATCGAGAAGTTAGTGATCCAACGACTGAGGACTGACATTTACAGGGTTCTCGATATATTTTTCTCCACTTTGCTACGAAAAACACTCGAACTGACGGAACTAATTACTATCAGGTAAGCAAGTCGTCACTTCGAGTAGATTTTGAAAAAATCGTATCGAGAAGTCTTTGATCCAACGACTGAAGTTTGTCGTTCACCGGGTTCTCGATACATTTTTCTCCGCTTCGCTCCGAAAAACACTCGAACCGACGAGATAATTGACCAATGGTTTACTTACACCGGATTCACAGGCGGAGTTTCCGGAAGCCCGCTCGGGGTATCATAAATAATGTAATCATTGTATTTGGCTTTACTGGTTTCGTAGAAAATATCTTTACCGATGCCTGCGTATTTTGTGAGCAGTTGATAAAGTTTATTGAGTGCCTCTACCCTGCTTTCTGCGGCGACATCCCGATCAGAAATACCTTGAGCCTGTGCATCTATAGCGACATCCAGTGTATTACGTTGAGCGATAAGCGTTGCGATTTTCTCTGAAGTAAGACCTTCGTCCGAAAGTTCGGTAAGGTATTTTTCTGCCGTAAGGCTCATGATCTTGGCGACACGTACAATCTCTGCATCGCTTTGCTGACTAATCATGGCATCGCCGAACTCCTTGTATTTGGCACTTCCCTGTCCGAAAACATTTTCTGCCCTGTTGAAAATACTGCGCATCGTTTTTTCCAGTGCGCTTCTGGCGGCATCTTTTTGTTCGGTGAGATTCATTTTGATGGCTTCGAGCTGTTCATCGTTTGGGAAATTGTCTACCGTGTTTCTTGCGGTCGTCAGTTCTGCCTTTTTGGCGGCGTTGTAGCCACGGTCTGTAAATTCGGCGATGTCTCTGTCGATTAAAGCAATCAATTCATCTGCTTTTTGTTTCAGTACAGCATCTGCCAGATTGAAGTCACGTATTACCTGATCTTTTTTCATAATGGTATTAATTTTTTGTGTTTAAAAGTTGTTTCGAAATCTAATTATCTATTTATTGTTGAATAAATTCATTTCCTTAAAAATATTGTAAAGTATTGTAAAATAACAAATTGTACTTGATTGCCTCTTCGGACTGGTTGATCGCTTCTTCGGAACGGTTGATTCTCTCTTCGGACTACTTGACGGGCTCAACGTAACGGTTGATTACCTTTACGAAGCACTTGAACGTCCTAACAAAGTGGTTTCTGATCTCTACTGAATGATTGAATGCCGTTTCTAAACGGTTAAAGCAGTCTTCAAACTCTTTGAACGATTTACCGCACTACTTTAACGGTTCTTGAGTTCAGTTTGTTATTGATTGTAATTAAGATTTTTGTGGAAACCAATAGTACCAGGAACTTGCGCATGAACTGCGGGATTATTTTTATAGATCATCATTTTGTTTTTTTGTTGTTCTTAAAACAAATATAAAAATATTTTTTAATAGTATGGGATTGGGGGTTTATTTTTTTGAAATGAGAAAACCTCGCGGGAGTGCGAGGTCTTCATTGTGAAAGCTTTATTTTTTGAATGTAATACAAATGAGAAACTTTTACTAGCAAGGAATATTAAGAGTTTTTTGTTTCTTCAGAGTTACATTGAAATTTTTCAATAATGTTTATAACCAAATCTTTTATAAAAGAAGTGCTTTTTAATTCATCCACAAAAATTGTATTTGGATGAGCACAAGAATTTCTAAACCCTAACTTTTCATCAAGAATTTTTCTAATATCGTTGCTAACCAACTTTGCTACTCTTAAGAGTTCAATAAAATCTGTTTCTTTAATATCCGAAAAATCATCTTTTTTAGTGATTACTATTTTTTTATACTTACCATGATTCTGAATTCCAGCATTAAAAACCACTAAATTTTTTGACTCAAGTATTAATTCGTATAAAACATCAATTGTCAGTAACCATGTCATAATTATTGAAGCTCTATAACATTTAATTTCAAAGCATTTTATAGCTTCTTCAAGAAATATTTTTTGTTCTTTCGACTTTACTTTTGTTAGTAATTCTCTTAATTTAAATGAAACTTCTGTTTCGTGAGGTTCTATGTAAATTCTGTCTAAATCTTTTTTCTGAGTTCGATGTAGCGTATATCCATTTTTAGTTTTAATAAAACTAATAGGTTTTGTTTTTGTTAAATTAGGAATTAGACTTGAAATACCTTTCGGAACTTGTAACTTCTGATTTTTAAATTCGTCACTTATTAACTTTGTAGAAAATTCCTCAGTATTGTTTACTAGACAATAAAAATAAGCTATTTTTTTAATTTGTTCTTTTTGTGGTAAAGATTCGAAATTTTCTGTTTTTTCTATTAAATCGTGAACTGTCATGATTTCTTCTCAATTTCATGATCCATAAAATTTTCTCCCGATACAGTAATTTTTAAATCTTCTGAATTTGAACTATCAATCCATCCTTTTCTCTTTTTTGTATCAACTAAACTTTGTTTAATATTTGGCACTTTTAATCCTAAATGTTTATAGCAAGTATAAAGATGATTAACTCCAACATTATTCTCATGAATTTCAGTAATTAAGTAAGTTAGTATTACTATATTATATTCAAAATTACTTTTCGCATTATATTCTTTAAAAAAATCTTTCAATGATTTTTTATCCTTTGGTGCTAAATTTAATGAAGTTATTAAATTATAGCTTTGAAGTGATGATTTATTTTTTTTACCATTTGAGGCTATTTGCTTGGGTTTTTGAACAGTTTTGTTAATATTTTCTTCTTCAACATCTACATTGGTGAGTATTTCAATATTTTCAATTTTATTTTCTGGGTGGGAAATTGGAGATGTATTAGAAAAATTACTCCCATTCTTCACAAGTCCATATCTATCAAGCAAGTATTTAAAAACTCTCATTCTTGAATCTGTATCTAAATCTTGTAAATATTCATGGCATTTGAACATTGCCTCTAATTCTTTGTCAATCATAGTTTTTTTGGTTATTAATTATAATTTATTAATTCATGAAATTTGATAATAATTATCTAAAATAATAAATATTCAATGAAAAATAACTTTTATTTTAAACCTAAATGAAAAAAGCAAAACATCTCATGTTCTCGATACAAAAATTATTCTTCAAATAATTTTTACTCGAACTGACGGAGGTTGTACATTGGGATACAGATAGTTTTATTTTTAACAAAAGATTATATTTTTTCATATCGTTTTGTAACCTTCTTATCAATAGTTTTGTCTTACCTATAAAGAAACTAATGACAAAACTTTTATTTCCGCTATTTTTATTTTTTTCGGCATTCTTTTTTGGTCAGAACCAATTGAAGGTATTCAACAAAAGCAATAAACAGCCGATTCAGAACGCTGCCGTTTACTGTGACGACAATCTGTTGGGAAAAACTAATCATGAAGGAGTTTTATCTTTCAAAACAAAATGTAAGAAAATAGAAATTCTTGCCAGTAATTTTGAAGATGCGTTGGCTGACGTAAAAAAATCGATGGAGATATCGATGAAGCCGCTGTCTGAAAAGATGGACAATATCGAAAAAATCGTTATTCAGGATAAAAGTGATCCGAGAGCGCTGAGAATTCTGGATGAAGTAAACAAAAGAGCAAAAGAAAACTCTCCGAAATCATTAGATTCTTATAATTTTAAATCGTACACTAAGTTTTCTATTGACGTAGATAAAGATTCTGTTGATACGTTCAAAAGTTTCCTGGCTACGAGAAAAGATTCACTTTCAAAAGTAGATCAGAAAGGTTTTAAACAGAAAGAAAAGGATAAGAAAGACTCACTGACCGCAGAAGATTTCCTAAGTGCCACAGAAGAAAGCCAGATGTTCCTTTGGGAAAAAGCGACGGAATATAAATTTTCAAAAAGTTTTGGCGAAAAAACAGACGTCATCGACAACAGAATGTCGGGTTTTAAAAATCCGATTTACGAAGCATTGGCGATTAATATTTCCAATCTTGACCGAACGCCGAGACAGCTAAGACCGGAAAACAGAAAACTGTTTAATTTTTATCTTTCTGATACATTACAGCTTGACGGTAGAAAAACGTATGTCATTAAATTCAAAGAAATTACAGATAAGAAAAAGCAAAATCCGAGAAAATTCAACGGGAAAATATTTGTTGATTCTGAAACGTATGCGCTGAAAAAGTTTGAAAGTGCCAATAAAAAACGAAACGAAGGCGACATTGTTTCTGTCTGGAAACCGATTAACGGAAAATGGTTTCTGGATTATGAAGACATTAAACTGAAGATGGGCGACCAGACTTTTAATACCTCAGTAAAAGACAGCATCAAAAATGACAGTCTGAAAAAAGGCAATACAAAGCTCAGCGACAAGCAGAAATACAACAGAAAAACGTTTGGAAATTACCTGTATGTAAAAAACCGTTTCTTTGATTTTCAGCTGAATGAACCTCAAAAAGCATCAGATTTCAAAGGCTATTCTTTAGAAGTCAAAAACACCGACGGAAGCCTTTTGAATAAATACAGAACCGACAGCCTTACCACAAGAGAAAGTGCCACATACACCAAAATCGACAGCTTTGTACAAAAGTATGATTTTGAGAAAAAGCTGAATACTTTAACTCAATTAATGAAAGGAAATATTCGGTATAAAATATTCGATTTTGATATTACCAAGCTTTTCAGTTATGATAAATATCAAGGGGTACGTTTGGGAGCGGGAGTAAAATTAAATGAGAAATTCAGCAAAACATTTTCTCCTGACGGATATTTCGGATACGGATTTAAAGATCACACCTGGAAATATGGTTTAGGGCTGGATGTAAAATTATCTGACAAAAGAACTTCTGTTTTCAGAATCGATTATGTAGATGATGTGTTTGCAGCGGGAAGATTTAATAATGCCATGTGGGACGTGATGATGAAAGTTTCGGATATTAATCTGGATCTTCACAATGCTACTTTCTATAAAAACCAAAAATGGGGAGCTTCCTACTTGTATGATATTTCCAATTCGCTAAGCATGAAAATCGCCGTAAATAAAGAAAAACAAGAGGCTCTTTTCGATTATCAGTATAAAAATTTAGGAAATAGCTTCGACAATACAAGTGCTACGCTATCGTTAAAATTTTCTCCGAATGATAAAAATATCATGACACCAAGCGGAAAATACACATACGAAAAAGGGTATCCGCAGATGTATCTGAATTATGAAAAAGGATTTGAAACGTTAGGCGGAGATTTAGATTATCACAGAGTTGATGCCTTGATTATTCACCAATTCAGATCTAAATTAGGGTATACCAATCTAAAACTTTTCGGTGGAATTTCTTCAGGAAACGCTCCGATCTGGAAAAACTTTGAAATTGCCGGACAAAATGATGCGAATGTCGATCATTGGTATTCAAACATCAGCACCCCTTCCAATTTAGGATTTGCGACAATGCCTTCCGGAACTTTTTTTGCAGATAAATTCGTTGCTTTTAAGGTTTCCCAATATCTTCCATTCAGGTTTAAAACTTTTGGTGAAAGATATTCCAATATCGAAATTGAATATCAGGCAGCAATTGGAAATTTGAAAAACAGAGAAAATCATCAGTTTCAGTTCCAGGTGCTGGATCATTATTATCAGGAAGCAGGTCTGATGTGGAACAGATTCTTAGGAAGAAGTTTCAGCGTCGGTTTTTCTTACAGATTAGGATATTATCAGACTTCAGAATTCAAGGATAATTTTGGAATTAAGATCAAATTTAATCTTTTAAATTAAATACAGAACTCCCGAATTTCGGGAGTTTTTCTTTTTATATTATGATCACCTCAATTAAACATGAATATCAATTAACAAAACTTTTCTACCACAATAAATATCATTAATTTTGGAAAGTTTTCTATGAAAAGGTTTTTAGTCTTTCTATGCTTCTGGATGTATGTTTTTGGTTATTCACAATCGAAAGTTACCTCTATTGAAGGCGTTGTGATAGAAGACAAAAGCGATGTGAGAGCATTGGAGATCCTGAAAAAAGTCAATAAGTTATTCAGAGAAAACTCTCCTAAAACACTGGATTCCTATTCCTACAAATCTTACGAAAAAATTTCTTTGGATATTGATGAAGACAGTATTTCACAATTCAATCAGTTTTTCGAGGAAACCGGAATGTTTAAGAAAAAGAGAGAAAAAGATTCATTAAATAATATTTCTGCAAGAAAAATTTTCTCAAAGAGTAAACTGTTTCTCTGGGAAAGAGCTCAGGAATTTTTATACTCGAAAAAATACGGCGAAAAAATCAACATCCTTGACAACAGAATTTCCGGACTGAAACAGCCGATCTACGAAATGATTGCCCTTCAGCAAAGCAACAGAGATAAGCTTCCGGCTCAGCTGAAACAGGAAAACAGAGGTCTTTACCGGTTTTTTTTAACTGATACCATTGAAATGGATGGAAGAAAAAATTTCGTCATTCGCTTCAGAGAAGTGAATTATAAAAAGCCTGACAAAAAGAGGAAATACAACGGCGCGATCTATGTTGATACCGAAACCTACGGAATTAAAAAAATTGAAAATTTCAGCAAAAATAAAAACGACGGAATTATTACAAGTACCTGGATTTACTTTAATAATAAATGGTTTTTATCTTACGAAACAGTAAAGCTGAAGATGAGCAATATGGCGATGGAGGAAGATGATAAAGAACATCCCGAGGAAAAACATGACAAAAAAAACAAACAAAGTTTCGGCACATACGCTTTCCTAACCTCAAAATATTTTGATTACAAATCACCCATTGAAAATGATCAGAAGGATTTCAAAGGATATACTTTTTCGGTCAAAAATCTAGGAGGAAATACGTTGGATCAATACAGAACTGATCCGTTGACCGCCCGTGAAAAAAATACCTACACGACCATCGACAGCTTGGGGAAAATTTATAATATTGATACTAAAGCACGGGTTTTAACAGGTTTACTGAACGGACAAATCAGGGTCGGAGTTTTGGATTTTGCCGTTGATGAAATTGTGAATTTTAACTCCTATGAAGGTTTTAGATTGGGTCTAAAAGCTAAACTTAATGAAACTTTCAATCCGTATTTTTCACCGGATTATTATTTTGCGTACGGTTTCAAAGATGATAAACTGAAATACGGAATCGGCTTGGATATTAAAACAACGCTTGACAAAAATTCATTTTTCAGGCTTGATTATATTGATGATGTGACGGCTTCTGGAGAGTTTTACAGAAGGCTCTGGAACTTTAAAATGAGAATGGCAAATTACGGAAACAACTTAAATAACGACAGATATTATCATTATAAAAGCGTTTCAGCTTCTTATCTGAATGACGTGACAAATGGTTTGACTTTAGTTTTTGCCGCAAGAAGAAATGTGGAAGAAGCCATGTTTGATTATTCATTCAGAAACAGAGGGGCAGGATTTGATAATTTCAACACATTATTCACACTAAAATATTCTCCGAATTCTACCAATATTATGACACCACAGGGAAAATCGCTGATCGATCAGAAATATCCCGAACTCTATTTTAATTATGAACAAAGCTATAAAACATTAGGTGGAGATTTTAATTATACCCGATTTGATGCACTTTTCGTACATAATTTCAAAACAAGATTCGGAACGACAGGTTTCAGGTTGTATGGCGGTATGGTTTTAGGAGATGCCCCAATTTGGAAAAACTTTACGATGAACGGATTGGCTTCTCCAAAGAGAGATTTTAATTTCAACCTTACTTCATTCCTTGGATTTGCTACTTTGGAAGGCGGAAAATATTACAGCGACCGATTTATTGCGTATTATTTCACACATAAAGTTCCTTTCTATTTCAAAAGCGTCGGACAAAATATTTCAAGTTTTGATTTTGTTTTGAGAGGAACCATCGGAGACATGCAGCATCCCGAATATCATCAGTTCAGATTCCGTCCGCTGAATCATCTGTATCAGGAAGTTGGCCTGGAATGGAATAATTTCCTTTCAAGTTACTTTAATTTAGGATTATTTTACAGAGTCGGATATTATACAACCCAAAATTTTATGCAGAACTTTGCCATTCAGTTTAAATTAAAATTGTTGGAATTTTAATATAAATTCATTCTCAAAATTCCCCTCCCTTGGAGGGGTGGCGAAAATTCAACGAATTTTTGACAGGGTGGTAAAAAAATTAGCAATTAAAAATCAATAATAAACAATGCAAAAAATAGAGATAAAAGCAGAACAATTCTTCGAATTATTAAAATTAAAAGACACCTCGATGTGGGAAATTTTTGCCCAGATGATTGATGGAAACGAAAAAGAAATCATCTTTCTAGATAACGAAAATAAAATTCTTTTCAATTATATTCTTCCTTCAGAAAAAGAAAAAATGGAAGAAGACAGAAAAGAATTTTCAAAAGAATTTGCTGATAAATTAGCGAATTTAAATTAAAGTTTTTAGCTCGGCGGCTTCGCCGCCGAGCTAAAAACTAAACTATCTTTTTAAAAACATATCAACCGTTTTCTTACCCTCTGCTACGTCATGAACTCTCAGGATTTTTGCACCTTGCTGTAAAACTTTCAAATGTAGTTTCTGTGTTTCTTCATTAACATCTAAAGGTGATTTACCCAAAGGTTTATAAATGAAAGATTTTCTTGAAATTCCAATTAGTAAAGGAAATTTTCCAAAACCTAAAAACTTCACTTCATCGATCATTTTCATCTGATCTTCAACCGTTTTTCCAAAACCGAAGCCTGGATCAAGAATAATATCGTTGACACCCTTTTCAAGTAATTCATTCGTTTTTTTAGAAAAATATTGACTCACGGAAACGGTAATATCTGCAAATTTCATTTTATCATGCATTGTTGCGTACGAAGGATTTACGTGCATCAAAATATAGGGAAGTTTTGTTTCTGCAGCTGTATCAAACATTTTATTATCAAAATTTCCTCCTGAAATATCATTAATAAGATCAATTCCTTCATTAAAACCAAACTTTACCGTTTCAGCATAAAAAGTATCTAAAGAAATCAAAGATTCCGGAAATTCTTTTTTAATTAAAGAAATTATATTTCCAATTCTTTTAATTTCTTCTTCAGCACTTAGAAATTCTGCATTTGGTCTTGTCGATTGCGGACCGATGTCGATAATCTCTGCTTCATCTTTCAGCATTTTCTCTGTTTGTACCAATGCTGATTTTTCATTGTTAAATTTCCCGCCGTCAGAGAAGGAATCCGGAGTAAGATTAAGAATTCCCATGATTTTCGGAGTGGATAAATCGACTAATCTCCCGTTACAGTTTATTGAATGATAATTGATAGATGATAAATGATTTTGCATCCCACAAAAATACTAACTTCCTCCTTCTGTTCTACAATTTCAATACAAAAAACTAAGCCTCGATTCCTGCTACCTAAAACCTAATTCGTATATTTGAAAGATTAAGAAAATTTATGTCAGAAACATCAATACAGTTCGGAAAAGTGATCAGCGATTGCCGTGAATTATTCAGTAAAAAGCTACAGGATTACGGTGCAGCATGGAGGGTTTTGAGACCGAGTTCTATTACGGATCAAATTTACATTAAAGTCAACAGAATCCGCACGTTACAGATGACTGACAAAAAGATGGTTGACGAAAGTGAAGAAGATGAATTTATTGCAGTAATCAACTACTCTATCATCGGATTAATTCAGCTTGAAAAAGGTTTTTCCAACAATTTTAACGAAAATAAAGAAGAGATTTTAAGTCTTTACGATAAATATTCTGCAGAAGCGCAGGCTTTAATGGAAAGAAAAAATCATGATTATGGTGAAGCGTGGCGAGACATGAGAATTTCTTCAATCACAGATTTGATTTATCAGAAAGTTTTAAGAACAAAACAAATTGAGGATAATCAAGGGGTTACCATCGTTTCAGAAGGTTTAGATGCCAATTATTTTGATATGTTGAACTATGCCGTTTTTTGTCTGATAAAATTCTCCGAAAAAGAAAACAACGTCGAATCCAAAACTATTTAATTATGATCAAAGGTTTATTACGTTTCATTATCGCCATAATATTTATCCTTTCCGGCTTTGTAAAAGCGGTGGACTTGGTAGGTTTTTCATTTAAAATGGAAGAATACTTTGCTCCCAATGTCTTTGATATGCCGTTTTTGGAAAAATTCGCTCTTCCACTTTCTGTATTTGTAGTTGTTTTGGAACTATTTTTAGGATTTATGCTGTTGGTAAAACTGAAACTTAAATTCACTTTATCAGCTTTAATTGCCCTTTGTATTTTCTTTGGTTTCCTTACATTCTATTCAGCTTATTTCAATGTAGTAACAGATTGCGGCTGTTTTGGAGATGCAATAAAATTCACACCTTGGCAAAGCTTTATTAAAGATATTGTTCTGCTTGTCGGCTTAATCATCGTGTTTATTCTTTACAGAAATGACTTTAATAAAACAGATGCTTACAGTTATAGTGATAAAAAAGAATCTTCGAATACATTGAGATATATTCTTTTGGGGGTATTTTCGATTGTAATGATTTTAGTTGGCGCTCACGGGATTGTTCATGAACCCGCTATTGATTTCCGTGATTATAAAATCGGGACAGACTTAAAAGCTGAGAAGGCAAAAATCAATAAAAACCCATCAGAATACAAAACTTTTTATTCTCTTAAAAACTCAAAAACGGGAGAAATTTTAAAGGTAAATCAGGACGATTATATTAAAGAAACAAAATATTGGGCAGAAGATTCACCCTGGAAAATTGAGGAAGGAAAAAACGAGTCTGTTTTGGTAAAAGAAGGTTACAAATCTGAAATTGCAAAATTTAAAATCGAAGATCCAACCGGCTTGGATATGACCCAAGAAATTATCAGTGCGCCAAAAGCAATTTTGGTTTTCTCTTATCATCCACAAGATATTTCACCTGAACTGTTAAAGCAAATTGAGGGTAAAGTGAAAGCTCAGAAAGCAAGTGTATTGTATGGAGTTTCTACGCTGCCGAATACTTTTAAAACGATTAAAAATACTATGATGGACGGAACTGCCATCAAAACAATCGCCAGAAGCAACCCATTTGTTTTAATTTTACAAAACGGGAAAATTATTGACAAACAGCCCGCAAAAGATTATTTAAAATAGTCAATTGTGGAATGTAAATCGTCAATTTTAAACTATAAATAATTAACTATCAATTCAATTTATAAATGCAAAAATCAAATAAATCTATCGCCGGTTATCATTTATTAATGATCCTTTCGTCTGTAGACGGAGAGTTTGCTCCTGAGGAAGGAATGCTTGTTCAGCAGTATTTAGCCGATGAATTTCCTTTCAAAATCAATCTGGATGATGAGCTTGAAGTCATTGCTTTATTGAAGCCGGAAGAATGGAAAGGTCATTTTGAATTTCATGCTCGTTGTTTCTTCGACGATTCTACCGAGGAAGAACGTTTGAGCTTTATTCAATTTGCAAAAACTTTAATTAAAGCGGATAATATTGTGACCGATGAGGAACACACTTTCTACACACTTTTGAAAAATCTTTGGAATATATAATTAATTGAGACATTAGATATTAGAAGTTAGATATTAGTTTTAAAACACTTTGATATTTCTAACTTTTAGTTTTTAATCTCTAACTTATAAATAAAAAAATAGATCTATGAGAAGAAAAATAGTTGCAGGAAACTGGAAAATGAACAAAAATGTAATTGATGCCCAACAATTAATGGTACAATTACTAAGCTATAAAAACAATAATGCGACCAACTGTGAAGTTTGGATTGCACCTCCGTCTTTATATTTGATGATGGCGAATGATATTTTCGAAAAAGACGAAATCGGAGTATTTGCACAAGATATCAGCGAGCATGAAAGCGGAGCGTACACAGGTGAAATTTCTGTAGATATGTTGGAATCAATTGATGCAACAGGTTCGTTGATCGGACATTCTGAAAGAAGACAATATCACGGTGAAAATGATACTCAATGCAATAAAAAGGTAAAATTAGCTTTAGATAAAGGTTTAATTCCTGTTTATTGTAATGGCGAAACTTTGGAGCAAAGAAAAGCGGGACAGCATTTTGATGTTGTAAAAACTCAGACTGAAACAGCACTTTTCACACTTTCTGCAGAGGAAATTAAAAAAGTAGTAATCGCTTACGAACCGGTTTGGGCAATCGGAACTGGTGAAACTGCTACTCCTGAACAAGCTCAGGAAATTCACGCTCACATCAGAAGCATTATTGCTGGAAAATACGGGCAGGAAGTTGCTGATGAAGTTTCGATCTTATACGGTGGTTCAGTGAAACCAGACAACGCAAAAGAGATTTTCTCTCAACCTGATATCGACGGTGGTCTGATTGGAGGAGCAGCGTTGAAACTGGAAGATTTTTCTAAAATTATTGAAGGATTTAATTCATAATAGAAATTATACAACACATGGAAACCACCAAATCTGGTGGTTTTTTTATGTTATTTATATTATTTTAAAGTTAAAAATAAAATAATGAATCTGATAGTTAATGGTTTTTCCTGATAAAAAGTAGACATAAAGTTTCTTCTGAAAAATCGTTAAAAAAGAGGTAAAAAGCGTGTAAGCAATTTGGTTTTCTTTTGTATGATCGGGAATTATAACTCCGTAAAACCCTTCAATTTCAACGGCAATAAAATCTAAAAAATTATTTTTGGATACTGACATGGCTCATCTATTTGTGTTATAGCAATATACGAAGAATTTTCATTTTCCGATATGGAAACTGTAAATTTCAATATAAAATTTTAACACATAAGAAAGCACAATAAAAAAGTCTCCCAAAACTGAGAGACTTTTCATATAATTCAAATAAATTTACTGAATATCAACCACATACATTGTTCCTTTATCCTGCTTGCCGGTTTTAGGAAGAATTTTGGTTTTAGGATTTCCGTTTCCATCGTCTACAACACCGAAATCATCGTCGTTGAAAACAGCTAATTTATTATTTCCAAGATATACAATTCCTTCAAATTTATCATGTTCGTAACCAATTTTAGCAACTAAGTCGACTGCCAATGTTTTAGTAACAGGTTTTAATCCTGCAGCTGTAATTTCATCCCAAGTAGATTGCTCAAGAGTTTTTCCGTTGATTTTCATTCCGTCAACTGCCGCCAAATCTGCTCCTGATACATCAGAAGCCCCCGAAAGATTGATTCTGTAGACTTTTTTAGTTCCACCAACAGATCCGAAATTACCATCTCTTTCAATCACCAAAAACTCGGTATTGCTAATCGGAGTAATATCGCAAACAGAATCTGAAGCTCCGCCGTTTTGTTTATATAAATATTGTTTGGTCTGTCCTGTTGCCAAATCAAAAGTCACAATTCTTGTTAATGTCGTATTGGTTGCCAACACTTTTGTAGGAACATACATTGTTGACTGCATCGTACCGACCAGCATTTTTCCATCCGGCGTCATACACATTCCTTCCATTCCGCGGTTGGGTCTTCTTTTAGCAAAAACGGCAGGAAGTTTTCTCGTTCCTGTATTTACACCAATCGGACTAATTCTCTCCATTTCAACTCCTTCTGCACTGTAATGAACGATGTGAGGGCCATATTCATCTGAAACCCAAAAAGTTCCATCTGCTGCTGCCACAATACTTTCACTGTCTAATCCAAAATTATCTGTACTTAACAAACTTCCGTCTGCTCCATAAGCAATTTCGCCTGTACTTCCCAATCCTACGGGGTTTGGTAATCCTGTAATTAATTGTCCTGAAGGATTTTTAAGCTTGATATATTTAATAACTTCAATGTTTCCTTCTGCATTAATCTTGAAATGCATAATGGTTGGGGTAAAATTGGGTACTAAAAATTTAATACCATTTAAATACGCCGTATTCGGACCACGATCGGTAATCACATAAAATTCTCCTTTTCGAGTAGGGTGTGCCGTTGCACCAGATCCGAAACCTCCGTTGATAACATTTACTCCGTTTAAAGTTGTTAAAGTAGAAAAAGGAAATTCCTGAGGAAGTTTAGAATAATTAATATCCTGGTTGTTTACAGTATCGTCGTTGTCACAAGATGCAAGTGTCATGAATGCAAGAACAGGCAATAATATTTTTTTCATAATTACTTTTATGGCTGCGAAAGTAGGTATTGATTGTAAACTGATCTTGAATTCAATAATAATTGTGTTTTAATTTTTTCATAAAAAAAAGACCCAGATTTAATCTGAGTCTGATACAAAATAACTTTAAATAAAAATTACAAAGTTTGCTTTTCGTGTTTTCCTTCTTTAATTTCTTCTACCATTTTGGCATTAAAAGCGGGAAGATCTTTCGGAGTTCTGCTCGTCACTAAGCCATTATCTGCGACAACTTCGCTATCCTCCCAATTAGCCCCGGCATTTTTCAAATCTTTGCTGATTGAATCTACGGAAGTCATATTTCTGCCTTCCACAACCTCAGCATTAATTAAAATCTGCGGACCATGACAAATTGCTGCCACAGGTTTATGCTGTTGGAAAAAATCTTTTACAAAAGACAAAGCCGTTTCGTTTGTTCTTAATTGATCTGGATTAATGACTCCGCCAGGCAAAACCAAAGCATCATACTCAGAAGCTGAAACTTCGTCTAATATTTTATCAACTTTATATTCCTGTCCCCAGTCTTTTTCTGCCCAAGCTTTTATCGTTCCTGATTTTGGACTGATAATATGTGCCGTCCAGCCTTGCTGTTCTAAATATTCTTTGGGTGATTTTAATTCGCTTTCTTCGAAGCCATCTGTTGCTAAAATTGCAATTTTCTTTGACATAATTTTATAATTTAAGTGTTGTGACTTATTTCTTGGAAAAATGATGCCGTTCTTGATTTTGAAATTGATAAAAATTGTTAAAGTATTTTTTTTGACTGCCGAATCTGTCTAACTAATTTTAAATTTAACCACAAAAAAGACAAATTGAGACTTATATGTTGTTTACTATTTTAAATTATAGAATTACTTTAAACTAATGCTTTGTACATTTTGAAAAATTTTAATGTTAGATAGGTCAATTCGAATGTTTTTCGCAGCGAAGCGCAGAAAAATGTATCGAGAATAGATCTGCCTTCAATTACAAACTTCTCGATACGATTTTTCAAAAAGCTACTCGAAGTGACGAAAGTACATCAAAGTGCACAACGGGTTTTAAATTATTATTGATGGTTTATAATTCCGACTAAAGCCTTAGCCCAGATTGGAGCAATTGTTTGAGCTCATTTTAGTTATTAGGTTTCGGCGGCAAAGCCGCCGAAACCTAATAACTAAAATAGCGAGTGCGGAAAGCTGGAAAAAGCTCCTAAAAATTATTCGTAAAATATACACAACAAAAAAACGCATCAATTTTTTGATGCGTTTCTTAATTATTCTTTACAGAAAATTATTTTTTGTCTTTCGATCTTTGTAAAACTTCGTCTACCATTCCAAAATCTTTTGCTTCGGTAGAAGTCATCCAGTAATCTCTGTCAGATGCTTTTTCAACCCACTCATAAGACTGCCCTGAATGATCTGAAATAATGTCATATAATTCTTTTTTAAGCTTTAACATTTCTCTCAAGTTGATCTCCATATCAGAAGCAACACCTTGTGCACCTCCAGACGGCTGGTGAATCATTACTCTTGAGTGTTTAAGCGCCGAACGCTTTCCTTTTTCACCTGCAACAAGCAATACGGCTCCCATAGAGGCAGCAATACCAGTACAGATCGTTGCAACATCCGGCTTGATGATCTGCATTGTATCATAAATTCCTAATCCTGCGTAAACGCTTCCACCAGGAGAATTGATATAAATTTGAATGTCTTTTGAAGGATCTGCACTTTCTAAGAATAAAAGCTGTGCCGTTACAATATTAGCAACCTGATCGTCAATTCCTGTTCCCAAGAAAATGATTCTGTCCATCATCAAACGAGAAAAAACGTCCATCTGAGCAACGTTTAATCTTCTTTCTTCCATGATGTACGGCGTAAGATTCGTAGGATTAAACATTCCCATATACTGATCGGTAGCCAAACCGCTATTTCCTAAATGTTTCGTAGAGAAATCTCTGAATTCTTTTTTAATGTCCATATTTCTATTGGTATTATTTTAAATTTTTCTGAAGATTAAATTACAACTTTTATTCCTAAAAAATTTATAAGACTTTTTGTCACAGACGTAAATAAAAAAAGCTTTATCTGCCAGTATAAATTCCTGTAATAGCAGAATAGTCCAGCATTTTTGCTAATTCTATGGAAACTAAAGTCAGCATCTGAATTTTTTTCAATGATTCAAAATATTTCACCTCATCAGAATCTGAAAATTCGGTGAGCTGTTTTTGAGTTTCACCGATTAAAAATTTAACATATCTGAATTTATGAATTAAAATATCTCCGGCAACCTGCTCCGGAATTCGGTCTCCATAGTTTGGGGAATGAATATTTCTTGTTTCCCAATCATGAAGTTCATTATAAATATTCATGAATTTTAAGGCTGCGCTGCTCAATTCTTCATCCATTAAACCAAAAAAGAAATTTCCCTGCCTTAATTCATCTTTATTGATCCCCTCTTTAATTTCAGAAACGATACGTTTATTTAATTCAATTTGAAACTCGTAATTATCTTCTTCGAAATGATTGATAATTTCCTCAATTACCGTAATATCATAGTCTTTATTATCTGGAGTTTTTCTGTGAAGTATAACATCTCCATAATTAAGCATATGGTTGATCAGATCATTTTCAAGTTTGGTTACGTTAAAAATAATATGATTGGTTTCATCTTTCGGTTTTTCAACAACTTCTAATTTCGTCGGCTGAGCTTCTACTCTCGCCTGAGTTTTCTGCTGCTGATTTTGAGTAATCTGTTTCTGAACATCCAATTCATTAAACAAACTCTGCTCCGACAGTCCGAATTTATTGGAAACTTCTTTAAGGTAAACTTCTCTTTTTAAAGCATTTTGAACAAAACCAACCGATTTTACAATATCACGAATCGCTTCAGCTTTTTTTATTGGATCGTTTCCGACTTCTTTTAAAAGGATTTCAGCCTTAAAATCAATAAAATCCATCGCTTCATTTTCGATGAACTTTTCAACATAGTCCTGCGGATGTTTTCGGGCAAAAGAATCAGGATCATCACCGTCGGGGAACAGCATCACACGAATATTCATTCCTTCCGTCAGCAACATATCGATACTTCGGAAACTCGCCTTAATTCCAGCATTATCACCATCGAAAAGAATCGTAACGTTTTCCGTTAGTCTTTTGATTAGCTTAATCTGCTCCGTCGTTAAAGACGTTCCTGAACTTGCGACAACGTTTTCAATTCCTGACATGTGAAGCGAAATCACATCCATATACCCTTCCACCAAAAGACAGACATTTTTTCTGGAAATTGCCTGTTTGCTCTGATTTAATCCGTAAAGGACATTAGATTTATGATAAATTTCCGTTTCGGGAGAGTTGAGATATTTTGCGGTTTTAATGTTATTTCTAAGAATTCTTGCCCCAAAACCCAACACTCTTCCGGAAAAACTGTGAATCGGGAACATTACCCTTTCACGGAAACGATCGATTCCGTTCGGAGCATTTTCAGGGAAAATAGATAATCCTGATTTTTCTAAAATTTCTTTTGAATATCCTTTTCCAAGAGCAAATTCGGTAAAACCGTTTTTCTTTTCGGGAGAATATCCAAGCTGGAATTTTTTGATGATGTCATCCCGAAGTTCACGCTCTTTAAAATACGATAAACCAATCGATTTGCCCTCATCTTCTTCCCAAAGAAAATTTTGAAAATAATCGTTCGCTATTTCATGAATTTTATAAAGCGTATCTCTTTCAGACTGTGCATTTTTTGCTTCTTCGGAGAATTCACGCTGATCTTCTTCAATCTCAATACCATATTTTTTGGCTGCGTGACGAAGTGCTTCAGGATATGTAAAATTTTCGATTTCCATTAAAAAAGAAATCGCTGTTCCGCCTTTTCCCGTTGAGAAATCTTTCCAGATCTGCTTACTCGGTGACACGACAAAACTCGGTGATTTTTCTTCGTGGAAAGGACTCAGTCCTTTAAAGTTAGACCCTGCCCTTTTCAACTGCACATATTCACCCACAATCTCTTCTACACGGATTGTGGAAAATATTTTATCAATGGTCTGCTTAGAAATCATTCAGCAAAAATACGTAAAATAGAAGTTTCATTATATAAATCTAATAGTTTATAATTAATTTTGCAGCAAATTATTCTATGCAATTTAATATTAAAAATATAGAAGACTGGCAAAATGTCGTCACAGAAATTCTTCCTGAATTTCAACATAATACCCTTTTACTGAAAGGAAATTTAGGTGCCGGAAAAACAACTTTTACTCAATTTTTATTAAAAAATCTGGGTAGTGAGGACGAAGTGAATTCACCGACATATTCTATTGTGAATGAATATAATACTCCAAAAGGGAAAATTTATCATTTCGATTTGTATCGTCTGAAAAATATTGAGGAAGTCTATGATATTGGGATTGAGGAATACTTAGACAACGCCTTTTTATGCATCATAGAATGGCCGGAAGTATACGAAGATGAACTGTACGGACTTAAATACCACGAAATGAGCATCATCAATACGGGAGAAAACAGAGAAATCACTTTCGAGTAAATATTATGTATCTTTGCTATTGAATTTAACTGTAAAATAACGATCTGTAAGAATCTAATTAATTGAAAGGATGAGTACTACAAATATTTTTACTCCTTTTACCGAAGAGGAACTGATGCCAAAAGAAGAAAAGCTGGAAGTCATCAGAAAAGGAAGACAATTCAGCATAGGTATTCCCAAAGAAACCTCTCTGAATGAAAGAAGAACCTGTATAACACCAGATGCCGTGCAGGTTTTAGTAGAAAGTGGTCATGAAATTATCGTAGAATCAGGAGCCGGACAAGGTTCATTTTTTACAGATTTACAATATTCTGAATCGGGAGCAAGAATTACAAACGATCCTAAAGAAGCTTTTTCTCAGGATTTGATTCTAAAAGTCAATCCACCCACAGAAGACGAAATTGATTATATGAAACCCAATACTTATTTGGTTTCAGCACTTCAGATTAATTTGAGAGATAAAAATTATTTCTTAAAATTAGCAGAGAAAAAAATCAACGCCATTGCCTTCGAATTTATTGTTGACGAATACAAACAACTGGCTTTAGTAAGATTAGTCGGCGAAATTGCAGGAACGGTTTCCATTCTGTATGCATCCGAATTATTAGCGTTATCAAATGGTCTCATGTTAGGCGGAATCACAGGAGTAAGACCTGCCGAAGTGATCATTTTAGGAGCCGGAATCGTAGGAGAATTTGCTACAAAAGCAGCTATTGGTCTGGGCGCAAGTGTAAGAGTTTTCGATAATTCACTTTCAAAACTCAGAAGACTTCATACATTGGTTGACAGCAGAGTTCCGACTTCAATTATTGATCCAAAAGAACTTAAAAAAGCGTTGAGACGAGCAGATGTTGTGATAGGAGCTTTACCAAGATTAAATATGACCCCTATAGTAACCGAAGATATGGTCATGAAGATGAAAAAAGGCAGTGTCATCATCGATATTACGATTGACAATGGAAAAGTAATCGAGACATCCGAACTGACAACCATGGAAGATCCCTATATCATCAAGCATGGTGTAATCCATTGCGGACTTCCGAATCTTACGTCAAGAATGCCTAGAACGACAACAAAAGCGATTTCTAATTTCTTTCTTTCCTACATTTTAAATTACGACGAAGAAGGCGGTTTCGAAAATATGCTGGTTCGCAAAAACGAAATGAAACAGAGTCTTTATATGTACAAAGGCAGACACACGAAGAAAAGTATTTGCGACCGTTTCGGACTTACTTATCATGATATCAATCTTTTAATTTTCTAATGAAAAAACTCAAATTCTTCGCCATTGGTCTTATTCCAGGGCTTATAATCGTATTTTTTGTCTTAAATAAAAAAGGTGCGAGCTGCAGCGGTTATCTTCCCAACAGCCGTGTCATTGCTGAAACATTGTCTAAAGATTTTAAATATTCCGAAAGTTTTAAAGCAGAAATGACTGCCTTGAAAATTGATGATAAGTTTATAAAAGACAGCATTATCACCAACGGAAAAATAGATTTCGATAAAAGCCACGCACAGAAAAAACCGTGCCCTGATTATGTTCTGTTTTATCCTGAAAAAAATCCAACATACGAAATTACTTACGAAAAGTGTGAGGAAACTACCACTTTGAACACATTGAAAAAATTGAAATAAATTATTTCTATGGAAGGCAACTACTACATGATTCATGATTATCTGATCTTCATTGGAGTATTTGCCATTTTCTTTTTTGCAACAGTAAGCATTTATTTATTTAACCAGAATCAAAAATTTAAGATAAGAAATGCTAAACTTTCCGAAGCTAATAAAATAATTGAACAACGATTAAACGAAGTCCAGCTCGAACATATCGGCACGAAACTGAATCCGCATTTATTCAAGAATATTTTAAATTCTGTTCAGTCACATGCGTATCAAACCTATATGTCGCTGGATAAACTGGCGAATGTTTTAGATTATATTTTATACGAAAGCAACAATAAATTTGTAAGTCCAAAGGAAGAATTAAATTTCGCTTTAAGTTTAATTGAAATTAATAAAATAAAGGTAAATCCACTTTTTGATTTCAGAATTAAATCTAAGATTGATAAATCTGACACCGTTTACGAAGAGAAGGTTTTTGCTCCGCTGATTTTAGTCGATTTGGTAGAAAATGCTTTTAAACACACCGATTTTTTGGCACAGGATTCATTTATTTCAATCCAGATAGAGCTTCAAGATGGAATCTTCATCATGAAAGTGAGCAACAAGGCTTCCGTAAAAAATATGCTGGAAAAAGAAAAAAGTGGTTTCGGAAGTCAGTCATTGGATCAACGACTGAAAATGATTTACAGTAATTTTTATTCGCTTCAGAAAAACTCAAAAAACGGTATCTTCACTGCGGAATTAACAATCAATTTAGGCAAATTCTATGATAAAATGCGTTATTCTTGATGATGAATTATTGGCAATCAGCTATTTAAAACTTCTGTGCGAACAAATTGATAACGTGGAAGTTGTGAGAGCTTTTAATGATCCTAAAATATTTTTAAGCGAAATTGAGAATATTGATTGTAATGTCTGCATTCTCGACATCGAAATGCCAGGAATGAACGGTTTACAGGTTGCGGAATTGATTTCAGATTCAAAGAAAATCATCTTTACCACCGCTTATAAAGAATATGCTGCTGAAGCTTTTGATTTGAATGTGGTTGATTACGTAAGAAAACCCATTAAAAAGGAAAGATTAGAGCGAGCTTTCGAAAAAGCAGCCGAATTACTTCAGACTTCGCACAAAAAAGACTTTATAGAATGGAATACAAACATTGGTAAAACTGTTATTTTCACTGAACAAATTGTCTACATCAAAACTTCAGAAATCGACAGCCGCGATAAAATCATTGTTTTGAATGACGGCACCAATATTATTCTGAAAAATCTCAATTTCAAAAATCTTCTCGAAATGCTTCCGCCAAAAGACTTCGCCCAGGTTAATAAAAAGGAAATCATTGCGCTGTCTGCTATTAAAGTTTTTTCAACCAACGAAATTATTACATCTATTCCTGTAGAAGGAGAGAATTTTTTAAAGTTACACATCGGCGAAGCTTATAAAAATTCGTTAGTGGAAATGTTCGGAAAATGATTTTTCACTTCGATTCATTCCTTTCTTTCTGTTTCATTACATTATTTCATCCATTTATTACATTTAAAAAAGAATAATATTCATCATAATTATATTCTTCTCAACTTTGCAGAAAATTGGAATCATGAAATTGGGAAAGTACAGGAATATTATTTTTTATGTCGCTACGATTATTTTTTTCTCATGCTTGATGTATTGGTTTTTCATTGAAGGAAAAACGCTGGAAATAGGAGAAAATATTGCTCCAAGTAAAGCTACAGGATCTACCATGTGGGAAAATTTTGTCGATTCATTTTTTACCAATCTTCATCATCCTTTGGCACTTCTTCTCGCCCAAATCGTTACCATAATTATGGTGGCAAAACTTTTTGGCTGGATCTGTGTGAAATTAAAACAACCTTCCGTAATCGGTGAAATGATTGCGGGAATTGTCCTCGGCCCGTCTCTTTTCGGATTGTATTTTCCGGAACTTTCAGCATTTATTTTTCCTAAAGAATCATTAGGAAATTTACAGTTTTTGAGCCAGATCGGTCTCATTCTTTTCATGTACATCGTAGGAATGGAGCTTGATTTGAGTGTTTTAAGAAAAAGAGCGCATGATGCCGTGGTCATTAGCCATGCAAGCATCATTATTCCGTTTGCTTTAGGTGTTGGGCTTTCTTATTTCATTTATAAAGAATTTGCTCCGGACGGCATTCAGTTTAGTTCGTTTGCTTTATTTATCGCTATCGCAATGAGTATCACAGCATTTCCGGTGTTAGCAAGAATTGTTCAGGAGAGAAATTTACATAAAACAAAGATAGGAACCGTTGTTATCACCTGTGCCGCAGCAGATGATATTACCGCCTGGTGTATTTTAGCAGCCGTAATTGCTATTGTGAAAGCAGGATCTTTTTCAGGATCTGTATTCGTTATTTTGATGGCAATTCTGTATGTTTTTATCATGATTAAAGCGGTACGCCCGTTTCTGATTCGAATTGCCGAATCACAAAAAGGAAAAGGCTTTATCAGCAAAGCATTGGTTGCTGTATTTTTCCTGATTTTAATTATTTCATCCTACGCAACAGAAGTTATCGGTATTCATGCACTTTTTGGAGCATTTATGGCGGGAGCGATTATGCCTGAAAATGTAAAATTCAGAAATCTTTTCATTGAAAAAATAGAAGATGTTGCCTTGGTTTTATTACTGCCTCTTTTCTTTGTATTCACGGGATTAAGAACGCAAATCGGATTACTGAACGATCCTCACCTTTGGAAAATCGGCGGATTCATCATTTTAACTGCGGTTACCGGAAAATTTGTAGGAAGCGCACTCGCTGCAAAATTCCTGAAATTAAGCTGGAAAGATAGTCTCACGATTGGTGCACTTATGAATACAAGAGGATTAACGGAGCTTATTGTATTAAATATTGGTTATGATTTAGGCGTTTTAGGACCTGAATTATTTGCCATGCTGGTCATTATGGCATTGTTCACCACTTTTATGACGGGACCTTGCCTAGATCTCATCAATTATCTGTTTAAAGGTAAAAAATCAATGGTTGAAGATGACGAAGAAGACGATGATAACCATGCTAAATATAGAGTTCTCGTATCTTTTGAGACAGCAAAATCCGGAAGTACACTTTTGAAACTAGCCCATAATCTTACACAGAAAATGAATGGAAATAAAAGTGTGACTGCAATGAATATTGCACCTGTAGATGAACTTCACGCTTTCGATATTGATGATTTTGAGAAAGAACAATTCAAAAATGTGATAGATACTTCGAATGATTTAAATCTGGAAGTCACTACCCTTTTCAAAGCATCCACCGATGTCGAAAATGACCTTACGAATATTACCAACAAAGGAAATTACGATCTTCTTTTGATCATGCTCGGTAAATCGATGTATGAAGGAAGCTTGTTGGGAAGACTGCTGGGTTTTACTACAAAAATCATTAATCCCGAAAAATTATTAAACACTGTAAAAGGAAAAGGAAATATTTTTAACAATTCATCTTTTGACGATGTAACGCTTCAACTGTTGGATAAAGCGACCATTCCGGTAGGAGTTTTGGTTGAAAAAGAATTTACTTCCGCGGATAAAGTTTTTGTTCCAATCTTTAATTTAAGTGATTTTTATTTGCTTGAATATGCGAAAAGATTGATCAATAATAACAATTCTCAAATCATTATTCTGGACGTAGCAGGACAGATCAGAAATAATATCGAGGTAAAAGAACTCATCAGAAGCATCGAACAGGTGGCACCCAATCATATCACTTTATATAACGAGAAGAAAATTGAAAAAGAATTTCTGAATTCTCAGGACTTAATGTTGGTCAGCAGTAAAAGCTGGAAAAACCTGATCGATACGAAAAGCCTTTGGTTATCGGATATTCCTTCCACATTAATCATCTCAAACCCTTAATTGCGTGAATAGTGAGTTTTGCTTCGCAAATCAATGATTAGTTTTTTAAATTCACAATGAAATTAATTGACTTTTAAAAAACTGACTTGCAAAGCAAAATTCACCATTCACTTTTTTATCTTTGATTAAAAAATTCTCTATCTTTGTCTTGTGATTACAAACAGCAGAACATATTATTACGAAATTTTTAACTCCAATTTGGGATAAGGATTTCTTATATAGATAACACAAACCTCGTCCTTGGGCGGGGTTTTTTGATTTTAAAATGTAACAAATGAAAATAAGCATAATAGGAGTAGGATTAATCGGCGGTTCCATCGCTTTAAAATTAAGACAAAAAGGAATTGCAGATTTCATTTATGGAATCGACAACAGCAACGAACATCTTGATGAAGCTTTAGATTTAAAAATAATTGATGAAAAAGCAGAGTTAGAATATGGAATTAAAAATGCTGACCTAATAATTCTTGCTATTCCGGTGGATGCTGCAAGAAAATTATTGCCGAATGTATTGGATTTAATTTCAAACAATCAAACCATAATGGATGCAGGGTCGACAAAAGCCGGAATTGTAAATGCCGTAAAAGATCATCCTAAAAGATCCAGATTTGTGGCTTTCCACCCAATGTGGGGAACGGAAAATAATGGTCCGAAATCAGCTATTTCAGATAGCTTCTCGGGAAAAGCAGGTGTGATTTGTAATAAAGAAGAATCTGCAACAGATGCTTTGCAGTTGGTGGAAAAAATCGTTGAAAATTTAGACATGCATTTAATTTACATGAATGCTGAAGACCACGACATACACACCGCTTACATTTCACATATTTCCCATATTACATCTTATGCGTTGGCAAATACCGTTTTGGAAAAGGAGCGTGAAGAGGAAACGATTTTCCAGTTGGCAAGTTCTGGTTTTTCGAGCACAGTTCGTTTAGCAAAATCTCATCCTGAAATGTGGGTTCCTATTTTCAAACAAAATAAAGAAAATGTTTTGGATGTTTTAAATGAACATATCGCCCAATTAAGAAAATTCAAATCGGCTTTAGAAAAAGAAAACTTTGAATATCTTGGAGAACTCATTGCAAATGCTAATAAAATACGTGGAATCCTCGATAAATAAAGGCTTTCGAATAACTTAAACTTCCTATTCCGGAAGTTTTTTTATTTTATTTATCTATTTATTTTTTTAACTTTATTAAAAAATATTTTAATTTTATTCAAATTTATATTACTTTTATAAAAACAAAAGTATGAAACTACCTATAGTTTGTCCGAGTTGCGATCATACGCTTAATGTAAGTCAGATGAAATGTCCCAGTTGCAAAACTGAGGTCAGCGGCAATTATGAGCTTCCTGTGATTTTAAAGCTAAACCGTGATGAACAGGATTTCATTTTAAACTTCTTTCTATCCAGCGGAAGCATCAAGGAAATGGCAAAACAGGCAGAACTTTCCTATCCCACAATGAGAAATAAAATGGATGATCTGATTGAAAAAATACAAAAATTAAACAACTGATACGATGAAAAATATACCTGTGAGAATCGGTTGGGAACTTATAATTCCTATTTTTTTAATTATTCTGCTGCCTATGTCTTTAGATGCGAAAAATGGAAATTGGAAAGTAATACTGGTACCTTGCGCAGTTTTTGGAGTCATATTATTGTTGATGTTAACCATTTTGTACAAGATCGATCATGAATTTCTATATATAAAGAATTCAATTTTCGGAACTACAAAAATAAAAATAAGTGAGATCTATAAGATAGAAAAAACCGGAAACATAATTTCTTCGCCTGCACCAAGCATTATCGGGCGTGTAGAAGTTTTTTTCACAAACGGAAGCATTATTATATCTCCGAAAAATTTCAGCGATTTAGAAAATGAGCTGCTTAAAATAAATCCAAATATTACTGTAAAAAAATAAAAAACAATGAACTGGAAAACTATTTTTAATCCCTTTTTAAAATTTGATGAGAAAATTTTACTGGCAGTAGGAATTATCGTTTTTGCGATTAATATTTTCGGCTGTTATTATTCTGAAAGTGTGAACGACAGTATCTTTCATTACTCACCTTTAGGCAAAAATCAGGATATTTGGGATATTGTAAAAACGAATGGTTTAAGTTATATTTCTGCAATAGCCATTCTATTTATTCTCGGTAAAATTTTAAATGGTAAAACAAGGCCTATCGATATTATTAATACCGTTTTAGTTTCTCAAATCCCATTGGTTATTATGCTACCGGTGAACGGATTACCTTTTTATAAAGCGGCATCGAGCAGCATTACCGAAAACATGGCCCACCCTGAAAATATTCCTATTCAAAATATGGCAATAGTAAGTATTTGGGGATTTATTACCTTAATTTTCCTTATTTACAGCATTGTTTTGTATTATAATGGCTTTAAAACAGCGACCAATATCAAAAAATGGCAGCATATTGTACTTTTTGCCTTTGTATCAATTGTATGGACAGTTATTTTTCAATCTCTATTTTAATCTAAAAATTTAATTATATGAAAACCAAATTATTATGGGTGCTGATTTTATTAGCACAGACTTTTTACGCCCAGGAAATAACGGGCTCATGGATAGGTGATCTTGATATTCAGGGGATGAAACTTCCGCTTACACTTATCATTAAAAAAGAAAACAACAGGTACATTTCTGTTGCGGGAAGCCCCAAACAAAGCGATAAAGAAATCCCGGTTAACAAAACAGAATTTATCAATAACGAACTTATGTTTGAAGTTGAAAGTTTAAACGCTTCTTACAAAGGCCAATTTAAAGAAGATCATTTTGAAGGAACTTTTACTCAAAATTCATTTTCAGGTCCGTTAAATTTTTATAGAAATGATGGAAGTAAAACTATCAGTTCTAAAGATGTACAATTAAAAGATATTGGAAGCAGAGCCATTAATACTGCGAAAATTGATGATTATTTAAATTACATTGTTCAAAACAAGCAAGCGATAGGCAGTATTTCTATTTTTAAAAATGGTAAAGAAGTTTATCAGAAAAACTTCGGTCAGGAACAATTACCCAATGTAAAATGGGATACCAATACGGAATATCAGATTGGTTCTATCAGTAAAATGATCACTGCAGTGATGATCATGCAACAGGTTGAAAAAGGAAAAATCAACAGTAATGATAAACTATCGAAATATTATCCCGATCTTCCGAATGCTGATAAAATTACTTTAAAAAGCATGTTAAATCATACCAGTGGATTGGGAGATTATGTCGGTCAGAACTATCAGTGGCTTTTTGAAAAACCGGTGGGTGACAAAGCTATTTTAGATGAAATAAAAAAACAAGGCGTGAGTTTTCAGCCGGGAGAAAAAACCAGATATTCCAATTCGGGGTATTATCTTTTGAGCAGAATTTTAGAAACTGTTACGAAAAAGCCTTACAATATTTTGCTGAAAGAAAATATAACTGATAAAGCCAATATGAAAAATTCTTTTTCTGTACTTGATAATCCTAAAAATGTATTCGCATCTTATGAAAACAATACAGGAAAATGGACAGAAATGCAGGATTTTGATTTTCACAACTGTATCGGTTTGGGAGACATCAGTTCTACACCCAATGATATGAACTTATTTATTAATGCTTTATTTAATTATAAGTTTGTAAAAAAAGAAACTCTTGACACCATGTTACCAAAATCTGATAAAAATTTCGGATTGGGAATGATGGCAGTTCCGTTTTATAATAAAGTTTCATTCGGACACGGTGGCGATACGGCGGGAACTCACTCCATTGTTTCATACAGTCCAGCTGAAAATTATTCTGTTGCCATAATGATTAACGGAGAAAAAATGTCACATAATGAATTGTCAATTGGTATTCTGAACATTATGTACGACCAGAATGCTGAATATCCGAAATTTAGTGAGGTGAAAAATATTCCAGAACAAGAATTGCAGAAATATTCAGGAGATTATACGTCTGCAGATATTCCTTTGGGACTAAAAATATTTGTTAAAGATGAAACACTATTTGCACAGGGAACAGGTCAGACCGCTTTTCCTTTAGAATATGCCGATAGGGATCAGTTTAAATATGAAAAAGCTGATTTAAAGCTAACTTTCTTTCCTCAGAAAAATGAACTCCAGATGCTACAGAGAGGAACAACATTTAATTTTAAAAAGAAATAGATAAAAGCAAATCCTTAGAAAAATATTCTAAGGATTTTTTATTTCAATTAAATATTTAAACTTAACATTCTGGAACATTCACTGCAATTGCCAATCCTCCTTCCGACGTTTCTTTAAATCTGTCACTCATTGACAAAGCCGTTTCCCACATCGTCTGAATCACCTCATCCAAGCTAACTTTCGCTTTTCCAGGATCACTTTCTAATGCAATATTGGCAGCCGTAATGGCTTTTATAGCACCCATCGTATTTCTTTCAATACATGGGATCTGCACCAATCCTTTGATCGGATCACAGGTTAAGCCTAAGTGATGCTCCATGGCGATTTCAGCAGCCATTAATACCTGACCAACAGTTCCGCCAAGAATTTCAGTAAGACCCGCCGCCGCCATTGCCGAAGAAACTCCAACTTCTGCCTGACAGCCGCCCATCGCCGCAGAAATGGTTGCATTTTTCTTGAACAATGTTCCGATTTCTCCTGCTACCAACAAAAATCTTACAATATCATCCTCACTTATCGAATCTGTAAAAGCCTGAGAATACATTAAAACCGCAGGAATTACCCCACTTGCGCCATTGGTTGGAGCAGTGATAATTCTTCCGAAGCTTGCATTTTCTTCATTTACCGCTAAAGCAAAACAGGCAATCCATTTATTGATATTGGTAAAGTTTTCTTCGGCATCAACAACCTGCTGAAACCATTCGTCTTTATTTTTATAAATTTTATCTCCGAGAAGCTTTCTGTTAATTCCGGCTGCCCTTCTGGTAACATTTAAACCACCGGGAAGAATACCTTCTTTATTAACTCCTTTGTAAATACATTCTTTAATTTGCTGCCAAATGTAAAACGCTTCCTCTCTTGTTTCTTCCTGCGTTCTCCAGCTTTCTTCATTAATTAAGATAAGGTCTGAAATTTTGCCAAAACCTAACTGCTGACAATATTTTGAAATATCCGAAGCTTTGTGACAGGGATATAATGTACGGACACACTGCTTTTCTATTGAGTTTTTCTCCTGACTTGCAATAAAACCTCCACCCACAGAATAAAAATCCTGAATAAGTTCGGTTCCGTCTTCAAAAATAGCTTTGAAAATCATTCCATTGGGATGAAAATCAAGAGATTTTTTCATATTCAAGACCAGATGATGTCCGTAAATGAAAGGAATTTCTTTTTCGCCACCGAGATTTAGAATTTGAGTTGTTTTTATTTTCTCAATTTTCTCATCAATTTTTGAAGTATTGATTGTTTTAAAATCTTCGCCGTTCAAACCCAGCATTCCGGCAATATCTGTTCCGTGACCGATCCCCGTTTTTGCCAGTGAACCGAAAAATTCAAGAAAAACTTCTTTCACTTCAGCGATTGACCTTTCTCTTTTTATAATCCTTATAAATGCAGAAGCTGCATTCCAAGGTCCCATCGTGTGTGAACTCGACGGACCTATTCCTACTTTAATAATCTCAAAAACCGATATTGACTCCATATCAACAATGCATCATTTTAACCTAAACGCAAAGATACACGATAAATCGAGATGCAAAAGCCGGAGATGAAAAATCAACTCCGGCTTTCTAATTAAAACTATATGAACACTTGTAGATAACCTATTTTATGTGAATTGTGAATGATTAATTTTACTTCGCAAATGAATTTTAAAAATTGACAGCAAAGCGAATTGATAATTACAATTGACCTTTAACAAAGACTTTCTTCATGCTGAGAAATGTCTAAACCCAGTTCTTCAGACTCTTCAGAAACTCTTAACGTAATAATTCTGTTTGTTACTTTATATAAAATTAATGATCCAAAAAATGCAAATAACGATACAAGAACCAAAGCCATCATGTGATGTGCAAAGACTTCAAAACCTCCATGAAGCAGACTTGCATTTTCACCGTGAGCAAAAATTGCGGTTAAGATCATTCCCATAATTCCACCAACGCCGTGACAGGCAAAAACATCTAATGTATCATCTATTTTCTTCAGCGCTTTCCAATTCACCATGATATTTGAAACAATAGCAGAGATAAATCCAATAAAAATGCTTTCAGGAATTGAAACAAACCCACATCCCGGAGTAATGGCTACCAATCCTACAACAGCACCGATACAAGCCCCTAACGCAGAAACTTTTCTTTTGTTAATTCTATCAAAGAAAATCCACGTCATCATTGCTGAACCAGAAGCTATCGTTGTTGTTCCGAAAGCCATTGCCGCCGTTGCATTTGCACTTAAAGCAGAACCCGCATTAAATCCGAACCAGCCAAACCAAAGCATTCCTGTTCCTAACAATACATAAGAAATATTAGACGGTTCGTGATGTGGCTTTTTTCTGTTTCCTACAACTAAAGCCCCTGCCAACGCTGCAAAACCGGCACTCATGTGAACCACCGTTCCACCTGCAAAATCTTTAACTCCGAAATATTTGTTTAATAATCCGTCCGGATGCCAAACCATGTGACAAAGCGGTGTATAGATAAAGATGCTGAAAAGTACCATGAATAAAAGATAAGAGACAAATCTTACTCTTTCAGCAAAAGATCCTGTAATCAAAGCTGGAGTAATCACGGCAAATTTCATTTGAAATAAAGCAAAAAGCACAAATGGAATCGTAGAAGCCATCGCTTTATGTGGCAACACTCCTACCCTGCTGAAAAAAGGATAACTTAAAGGATTTCCGATAATGCCGTAATGTACACCATTCATCGTAAAACCAATTGAATCTCCGAAAGAAAGCGAAAAACCGATGACAACCCACAAAATAGAGATCACACCCAATGCAATAAAACTTTGAAGCATGGTAGAAATTACGTTTTTCTTTCCTACCATTCCACCGTAGAAGAATGATAAACCAGGAGTCATTAATAAAACAAGACCAGCCGCTGCCAAAATCCATGCTACGTCTGCTCCTACAATTTTATCTTCTGATAAAAATTCTCCCGTATTAGGAAAATCAACAATGGGGCTCCAAAATAATCCGCCAATTGCCACCAATGTGATCATTGAGAATGAAACGATCCATTTTAATCCTACTTTCATAAAAAATTAAATTTACCCCTACAAAAGTAAACATAATTTTCATAAAAACATATATTTTATTTTTAAAACCCCTATAAATTTTGATTAAATTTTAAAATAAATATATTTTAATCAAAAATAACCCCTAAAATTTCAGATACTTCTTTGAATTTTGTAGCTGGAAAAAGATGTGTCCCCCCTTTAACGATATAATTAGGTTTTGAATTTTTTATCGGAAAAACAATATCTCTGTCACCCAAAATCTGAATAACATCAGGATTTTCTTCAAATTTCCAATCTGAAATTTTTTCTACCGACCATTTTAGATAATACGAATCCCTGACTTTAAAATATTGTAATAATTTTGGATTCTTGGGATCAAACAGTTTTCTGACAACACCATATACATTTGCCGCTTTGTCATTAAACAAACCCAATGGTAATATTCTCGGTATTTTTGTGATTTCACCCGTTCTTATCAGTTTAGATTTCTCTTTATCAGATTTTATACTTCCCATAATCACTACTTTTTGGGCAGGCTTCAGCTTATTAATTTCCTGAACCATAATTCCGCCAAAAGAATATCCTAATAAATAAAAAGGTTCTGAAATATTAATTTTTTCAGCCATTCTTATCACATATGCAGAAAATTCTTCATTCGGCTGTGGAATGAGCCAATCAATAAAAACAATTTCATGATGATCAGAGAAACGTATCTTTTCGAGCACTTTAAAATCTGCTCCGAGACCACTTACTACATATATTTTCATACTACTAAAATAAAAAATTCAAACAAAAAAATAAGCGACTTCTGAAAGAAATCGCTCATTTTTAATTTATCAAAAAGATTTAGAATCTTATTTTTTCTTTTTTGCAGGAGTTCTGTTTTCGTTATCCAATACCGCAGTTGAGATTTTAAACTGAATATCCATTTCATTTTTAATGAAATAATCCTTTAATGAAGATTGATAGAATACTTTGAAATCTCTTCTGTTTAAAGAGAATTTAGCAGACTCAATAACTACTGTAAACTGAGTGATATAAACGTTTGCAGGGAAAGTAATCGTCTTTCTTACCCCTTTAATCGTAATATCTCCGTAAACTGTAGAGTTGAACTCACTGTTTGCCAAAGGAATAATTTTAGTTAAATGGAATTTCGCTAAAGGAAATTTTTTAACCTCGAAGAAATTTGTGCTTTTAAGATCATTTGTTAGTTTTACCATATCTTCATCCTGGCTTGAAACATCACCCGCCATAAGCGACTTCATATCAATCACAAACTCACCGTCTACCAAAACCGTTTTATCGAAAGTGAATTTACCACTTTTCAGCTTTACCGTTCCGGAATGCGTTGTTGGTACTGTTTTTACAACCTTGTAACCCCACCATCTGATTTCAGATGAAGTTACCTTTACCACTTTATCTCCTTTTTTTTGAGCGAAAACAAATGACATACTTACGCACATCATAGCAAACAATAGTAATCTTTTCATTCTTTTTTATTTACAATTCAACAAAAATAAAAAAAAGTGTAGAACTTCTACACTTTTAACAATCTTTTTTTGATTAAATTATTTAGCTGTTACTTTTACAAGCAAATCCATATCATCTTTCACAAGAACATCCTGCATTGTAGATTTGTAAGCAACGTCGAATTTCTGTCTGTCGATCGTAAATTTGTTTGATAATAAGCTAACAGTTCCGTTAGAATACGTGATTTTTGCAGGGAAAGAAATTGCATTGGTTTTTCCTTTTACCGTTAAGTTTCCTGTTACTAAAGAAGAATATACTTTATCGTTATTTTTCTTTACTCCTGTAATTTTGAAAGTCGCCGTCGGGAATTTCTCAACTTCGAAGAAATCTCCGTTTTTAAGGTGACCGTTAAGTTTTTGCTGATACTCACCTGTAAGATCTGTTGCATTGATAGAAGTCATATCTAAAACGAAAGAACCGCCAACTAATTGGTTTCCTTTCATCACCATATCACCAGATTTTACCTTCACAGTTCCGTTGTGAGAGCTAGCCTCAGATTTTGCGATTTTATAGCCCCACCACTGAACATCAGAACTTACTACTTTTTTTGATTGTCCGAATGCTAAACCACTAGCTAAAACTGCTAATAAAAATATTTTTTTCATTGAATAAAAAGTTATTTACTTGTTTGTTGTTTACTGATGCAAATGTAATTAACTTAATCAATAGATTTCGTTGATGTATATCAATAAAAACAATAATTTTCATGAATAATATCATCCAATAAAAAACTCCGAATTTCTTCGGAGTTTTTGTTTATTCTTGAATATAAGCACTATAGAGAGCAGCGCCGTTTAATGCCGTATAATTCTGCTTAATCAGATAGATCGGGATGCTTTTCAACATCTCTTCCATCTTATCGCTGATTTTATATTTTTCGTAGAATTTATCTTTGTTGATGTATTCTCTTATTGCCTGCGGAATATCTCCTGAAATCAGAAGTCCTCCTGTTGCTTTTAATTTAAGTGCTAGGTTGTTGGCTTCTCTCGCAAGGAATTCAAGGAAAGTATCCAAAGCGATCTTACAAATCAAAACATCTTCTTCTACGGCAGCTTTGTAAAGTTCTTCTACAAAGTTTCCCTTAGCAAGACGATCAGATAACCATTCCGGCTCGGGATGTCTTTTTACGTCTCTTAAAAATCTGTAAATATTAAACAAACCTCCTTTAGACAATACATTTTCCCAGCTTACGATTCCGTAAAGATTGTTTAAGAATTGATAAAATTCAACCTCAACATTCGTTCTTGGAGAAAATTCGGAGTGACCTCCTTCAGTTGCAAATGGTCTTAAATATTTTCCGTCAAAGAAATATCCTGCCTCGCCCAACCCATTTCCGGGAGCAAGGATGGCGACATTTCCTTTTTCAAGATGTCCGCTTGTGTAAATAGGATCCAGATCGCTATCTTCCAGAAGAGCCATTCCGTAAGCGGAAGCTTCCTGATCATTCAGCATATCTATTCTTTCAAAATCGAAATCTTTTCTCAATTCTTCAATATCCAGATTCCATCCCAATCTTGCGGGTGAACTTTTACCGTCTAATACAGGTCCAGGAACTGCTATTCCCAGCCTTTTTGTATTTTCCAGTTGGTTATCCTGAACAAACTTCTTCAATATTTCAGTGAAAGAAGTATAGTCTTTGGTTGGATAATTATTTTGGATTTTAATCTCAAGACCTCCGTTACTGGAAACAAAATAGCCTAAAGTTGTAATATCTTCACGTAGGTTTGCGCCAATGATAGAAACATTATCATTGCTACCGTTTTTTACTCCTGGTAAATAAAGTGGAAATTTTGGATTCAAAATCATAACCTCAAATTTTATCAAATATAATAATAGTTTTTGTAAATCCGACAGAGAAAAAGAAAACCTCTCCAAGTTTCTGAAAAGGTTTGGCTAATAATTGGTTATATTAGATATAATTACTTCCCTAACGGAATATTGTAAGAAAATCCTACCCCAAGGTTCCCAACATTATAGTCCTGATTTGGCAAATCGCCTTTGCTTCCTACAAATACTTTTTGGTATTGCACAAAGAAATTCCAATCTTGGTTATGGTATCCTATTTCCGGTTTGATGTAAAAACCACCATCCGGTCTGTCTAAAGTAGTATTTGAAGCTACCTTATCATCCCCTACTAAAAACCCATATCCTAAATCTGTCCCAAAATAGAAACCAGTCTGCTTAGGATAAATTCTGATCAAAGCTCCTACAGGAACTACTCCTACGTCATTATTATTATATCCGTTGTTTTCTTTTCCGAAATAATGGGTGTATCCTGTTGCAATACCCAATCCGAATCCCGGAGTGATAAGGTTCTGATAGGCTACATCCACACCTACTGCCATAGAAGTATTATCAGAAGGAACCGCTAAACCAACATTTGCTCCCACCTTAATCATATTATTCATCTGCGCACTCTGTGCACTCAATGCCCCTGCAGTCAAAATTCCGGCAAATAAAATTGCTTGTTTAAACATTTTCATAACTCTGATTTTTAAATTTTACTAAGCTGGAAGATGTAAAAATCATGCCAAGGAAAGCCTTCTGTTTAATTTTAACATGAGTAGTAATTACAAAAATTTGAATATCAATTAATTATATTTTCAAAAAGTTAAATAAACGTTTAAATAAAAAATATGTCCAGACATAGAAATTGATCACAAAAAACAAAAATATATGATTTATCATAAATGGTTAATTGTAATATTAAGGATTTTTAACCGTTATTAATTTTAACCTTTCGTTTCTCAGCACATCCAAAAAATAAATATTCTTATGGTAGTTTCTTCATTAATTAACAATAAACATCTTCTGTGGCGTGCAGGCTTTGGAGCAGGAATTAGCCAGTTTGAAGATCTTAAAAGCCAGGAGACTAAAACTTTAATTAAAGATTTATTCAAAGAAGAAGATTTTACGGAAATAAACTACGAAACTCCCGATGTAGAAACAATCGACTATATGAGTGACAAGTCGCCTGCCGAAAAAAAGAAAGAAATCCAGAAAATTAACCGGGAGCAAAACGAAGAACTCAATCTGAACTTTCTCAATAAAATGGTTAACAGCAAGGAGCAAATGAGAGAAAAAATGGCATTTTTCTGGCACGGCCATTTTGCGTCGAGAGTTCAGAATCCGAAATTCAACAGGCAGATTTTAAATGTTATCCGAAAAAATGCGTTGGGAAATTTCAAAGATCTTTTGTTTGAAATCAGCAAAGCGCCGGCAATGTTGAATTTCTTAAATAATCAACAAAATAAAAAAGATCATCCCAATGAAAATTTTGCCCGTGAAGTCATGGAATTATTCACAATGGGACGAGGAAATTATACTGAAAAAGATATCCGGGAAGGTGCAAGAGCTTTTACAGGATGGGGTTACGATAAAGAAGGGAATTTTATTGAAAGACCAAAGCAGCATGATGAGGGAACAAAAACTTTCCTCGGAAAAACAGGGAATTTCACAGGAACTGATGCTTTAAATATTATTCTTGAGCAGAAAGCCACCGCAAAATTCATTACTACCAAGATTTATAAATTTTTCGTAAATGAAAATGTAGATGAAACTATTACTGATAAGCTAAGTGAGAGTTTTTATCAATCCAATTACGACATCAAAAAACTCATGACGGATATTTTTTCAAGCTCATGGTTTTATGATAAAAAAAATATTGGAAGCAGAATAAAATCTCCTGTAGAATTAATGGTTGGAATGATGAGAACACTTCCTATGAATATTCAAAATCCGGAAAATCTTATCGTTTATCAGAAATTATTAGGGCAAATGTTACTTTATCCGCCCAATGTTTCTGGCTGGCCCAACGGAAAATCGTGGATTGACAGTTCAACTTTAATGTTAAGATTACAAATTCCTCAGATTTGGTCGGGTTTGCGTCCACTTGATTACCGCCCGAAGGAAGATGATGATGTAGATATGGGATTGAAAAACAATACCAATACTTTAACCAAAAGTTTTAAAAACCCGAATATTACAATAAATTGGGCGAGAGTTGAAAAAATTTTTAATGGAAAAAATGTCGAAGATTATTTAATTCAAAGTTCAAAATCGTTGGATATGAATTCTGTTAAAAATTTCTCGGACAACAGTGTGAAAATGAATGTTATTAATCTCATGTCAACGCCTGAATATCAGTTGATGTAATTTGAGATAGCAGGTCGCAGATTTTAGCTGATAGTTAAAACCTGCAACCTATCATCTTTAACCTAAAAACCTACCTTTATGTTAATCAAAAGAAGAGAATTCCTAAAAATAAGTTCATTGGCTACTGCATCTTTGCTGATGCCGAATTTCCTGAAAGCAATGACCTTCGATGAAGCATTAGAGCCGAATCAGAAGATTTTGGTCGTGCTTCAGTTTACAGGGGGAAATGATGGGCTGAACACGATTATTCCTACAAAAAACGATATTTATTTTAAGGAAAGAAATAAAATTGCCATTACAGATTCTTTGCAGTTAAATGATGAAACGGGAATTAATCCTGCCCTCTCCTATTTTAAAGAACTGCATGATAATGGTGAACTTTCTATCCTGAATAATGTAGGTTATCCGAATCCCGATAAATCTCATTTCCGAAGCATGGATATCTGGCATTCCGCCAGTAAAAGTGATGAATATCTGGAAACCGGCTGGCTAGGGAGATTTCTGGATGAAGAATGTTACAATTGTGAGCATCCAACCCAGGCTTTGGAAGTTGATGATATGCTGAGTTTAGCTTTAAAAGGTGAAAATAATAAAGCATTTGCCTTCAAAGACCCGAAAAGATTATATCAGACCAGTCAGGAAAAATATTTCAAATCGCTGTATGATCATCATCACGACGACGAAACCGTTTCTTATTTATACCAGACTTTGGGTTCGACCATCAACAATGCCGATTATATTTTTGAGAAAAGTAAAGCAAAGAAAACCGAACAAACCTATCCGAATTCTCAGTTGGGAAAAGACTTTAAAACAGTTTCTTCTCTGATAAAGTCTGATATTAACACAAGAGTTTATTATCTTTCCATCGGAAGCTTCGATACCCACGTCAATCAAAATGAAAGACAGCAAAAACTGTTCGGAGACATTAATGAAGCCGTAAAATCTTTCGTTGCAGATATGAAAAGTAACGGACTTTTTGATGATATTTTGCTGATGACTTTTTCAGAATTTGGCAGAAGAGTCGCCCAGAATGCAAGCAACGGAACCGACCACGGAACGGCAAATCAAATGTTTTTCATAAGTGGTAGTTTAAAGAAAAAAGGAATTCTAAACCCGCTTCCTGATTTAACTAAACTGAATGAAGGAGATTTAATGTATACCGAAGATTTCCGAAAAGTATATGCAACCGTTCTTAAAAACTGGCTTAAAGCAGATTCTTCAAAAGTTCTGGGCTGGAAAAACGGAATTTATGATTTCATCTAAATAAAAAAAGAGACTGCTGCAAAATTAGCGGTCTCTTTTTATGATCTTTAAAATAACTATTTTTAAGTTGATGCAGGAAGTGGCTTTTTACTGTCTTCCTGTGGTTTTCCTTCAAGTTTTTCTGATATTTTTTTAATAACAAATTCTATAACCAATGGTGCTACAATAGCAACAACTGCTTTTAATATTCTTGATTTCATACTGTTTATTTTTTATTGCTAACATTATTACAATTTTCAAGCCATTGTAAAATCAGCTATTAACAGAATCTTCCGAGTCGTAATTTTGGAAGGCTTCCTGTAAGCTTTTTTTAATTCTCTTTTTCAGTTTATCCGGTTTTAAAACAGTAATAAATTCGCCCAATCCCAAAATCATTCTCTCCAATTCAAAATTCAGCTGAACACAAATTTTAAAAGTGGTTCCGCTTTCGTCTTCATCAATAATTTCCTGAGAATGATGAAATGGCTTCGTTTTTACATACGGAGCGTGTTTAGAATTGATTTTAAAAATAACATTCTGAGGACGTTGCGTTTCAGAAACCGTCACACCGATAACTTCTCCAAAATATCTGTCGGAATCGAAATCTTTATCAATATAATTCAACTGATCTTCCAGAGCGATCGTTTCCATTCTATCAAGTGCCAGATTGTACATTTTATTTTTGTGCCAGCAGATCAAAAACCAACGATTGTTATATTCTTTCAACAATTGCGGATGAACTATGTAAGAATCTGATTCTCTTGCTTTAAAACTTTTATAAACAATATTTAAGACTTTCTTATTGACAATCGATTCATACAAAATATCGATATGTTCCAATCCTTTTAATTTCTCATTCTTATCCAGATGAATAATCGATTTCTGATTGGTCGAATGAATAGAATCCTCCAGTTTCTGAATCACTCCGTTCATTTCTTTAAACATTGAAAAATCCTTGAACTGCTTTAAGATCTGCACTGCATTATTCATCGCTTTCAGGTCACTTTCATTCACCGAAATATTGTGAATGCTATATTCCGGATCGCTGTATCGGTAATATTTTCTTTCAAAAACTTCAATCGGTGCTTCATACCCGAATTTTTCACTTCGCATATTTTGCAAATCTAGTTGTACCGTACGTTTGCTCACGAAAGATTCTTTACCTTCAAATTCAAACAACGCTTCAGAACACTCGTCGATTAAATCTTCCAGAGTATATTTTTTGTATTTATTCTTCAGACATTTATCTAAAGTTTTATAGCGAATAAGAGCATTCTTGTTTGATGACATTTTGTTGAGTTTTTAAATTAAGGAAGAAATAAGTGATATCAGTATGGCATTTCTCAAAACGGTTACTCCCATTCCTCCCCTGTAATAGTTTTAAAAAAATTGTCGGTTGAATAAATTTGATCTTCATATACAAAGCTTTTCAAAAACGGATTTATTTCGACGGTATAATGTTCTAAACCATTCGGATAAATTCTAAACTTTATTTTCAGAATTTCTTCATCAATCTCCTCAGTATCATCAAGATTGAAAATTGAAATCACAGGAATAATTTCCTCACCTGTTACCACATTTTCCAATCCAAAACCGCTAATCCATAAAGACATTCTGAATTCATTGAGCTCAGTAATGAGTTTGAAGTTTCCTTTACAAAATATTTTTTCCTGTCTGTATTCCATTATTGCAGTTTTGATTTTCTGTCTGAAAAGCAGATAAATTTCAATCTACTTCCTTTTCAAAGCCACACCTTCAAAAGAAATCCCGTCCCAACCAAACTTCATAAAGTTTCTGATATTCTGATGATCTGTTCCTTCAGGATTTTTCAATACATCCTCTCTGTAAAATTCTCCGAAAAGATGTAAAGTATCTTCTTTAGACAAATCATTCAGTTTGGCGTAACTGAAAACTTTACACGAACCGTTATTCTGATTTTCTTCATTCAACGTATTCCCGTTTGTAAATTTTGTTGGTGTAAAGTTATAATTCTCATCAATATATGCGATTACATCTTTAAAATCAATAGTTTCAGGTGAGTTTTTTACTTGTTCTGTCATGATATTTTTTTGTTTATTTTTTGTAATTCGGCATCCAGATTTTGCCAGCAGTTTTGGCTCCAAATTCTGACATATTCAAAACCTGCATTTCGTACAATTTTCTCTTTATGTAAATCTTCCAGATAGCCGAGATTTCCGGAATATTTTTCTTTGCTCATCGTTTCAACTACAATTGATTTTACATTATTTCTTTCAATGAAAATATCAAATTCATAACCTCCAAAATGATGATTTTTTGAAATCTTTACATTCGGATAATTTTGTTGTAATCTATTATAAATGAAATCAATAAATACATTGGATTGCATATTTCTATGCAGGTCCCTAGCGTACCCAAACTGATCTAAAGTATTCAGAATTTCCGTTCTTTCATTTTTATTCTGTTCACTTACTGCTTTGCAATACGCTAAATAAGCATACAAAACTGCCTTTCTGTTATTAGACCCTTCCTGCTCCAACGCTCCTTTGTAATTAGAGAAAATTTCTTCAGGAATTGAGTTACAGATATAGATTTTTTCCTTCGCTCTGGTAATAATCACATTGAGTAATTTATATCCTTTGGTATGATTAATCGGACCAAAACTCTGAATAAACTTACCATTCGATTTCTTTCCATAAGTCGTGGAAACAATGATAATGTCTCTTTCATCACCCTGAATATTTTCAAGGTTTTTAATAAATAATCCGGCTGCTTCCAATCCCTGAATTTTTTCTTTGAAAATTTCATTTCCGGGAAGATTAGCCTGTCTGACAATTTGTCTTTTGATATAATTTCTTTGAGAAATATTAAAGGTTGCAATTCCCACCGACGGATAATTCCCATCTTTCAAAGGCTGAATAGTATTTAAAATTTCCAATACTTTTTCAGCTTCTTCCTTATTGATGTGATCATCAAAAATCCCGTCAACCTGAAAAAATTCGATCGGCTGAATTTCAGAAGTTGCCGGAAGAGGTTTTAACCTTGAATTGTAGAAAGCATGATTCGAAAAATCAATCAGATAAGGATGTTTAGAACGGTAATGAAAATCCAGATGATTTTTTTCAAACTGACTTTCAGTGGCAAAATCTAATAAAGATTCAATATTCAACAACGAATTTTTATAAGTGATTACCTCATTTTCAGATTCTATATCGTCCTCATCTTCAATTATTCCGTCAAAAACTTTACTGAAATAGCTTGAAGGCGGCATCTGATGCTCATCTCCTGCAATAATGATATTTTTCCCTTTCAGCATCGCCGGAAGATTATCTTCCAGTTTTAGCTGACTTGCTTCATCAAAAACTACATTGTCAAAGTAAAAATTCTTCCCCTGAAAAAGATTGCTGCACGCATCAGGCGTCGTCAAAATAATCGGAAAGAAATTAGTGAACAAGTCAATATCTTTCTGTACAATTTGTCTTAATGTCAGCCTTTTATGATTAATACTGCTTCTTTTATTATAAAGATTGGCAACCGTAATGTCTCTATTCGTCTGCTCAAATTTTTTCACTGCATTCTGCTGAGAATCATTCCAGAAATACTGAATAAAATTCTGCTGAGAAAATCCATATTGTTTAATCCGTTTCGTGATTTCTTCGTAATTTTTTTCATTAAAATTCAGTTTTGGATCAGAATAATGCGTCAGCAATAAAGGAAAATATGCCGAATAAAATGAAGATTTCCAATCACCAACCTGATAAAGTTTTTCCAGTAATTTTCTCTGAAAAATATTTAAAGGATGATAAAATGAAAACCAATTAAATTCTTTTAAAATAGGGTTTTCAGGATGATTTCTGTACGATCTGTATCGGTCTAAAGTAGAAATCATATAGGTATCAAAATTTTGATATGTATTTGCGAAGTTCAGGTCTTTGATCCATTTTTCATTAGAAATATTTTTCTTCAATTGCTGAATACGCTGAGCAATAATCTCCGTTTCTTTTCCGGAAACCACAGGATCAAATACATTCAGAAAATCAATTGCATTAAACTGCTCTTCCATCTTTGAAGAAAATTCCGACTGAAGATTTTGTATTTTCTGACGGTAATTCAGGATTTCATTTTTATTATTCCAAAGATTGTCAGACAGCTCAATCGAAGGAAAAAACTCATTCAGGCTGATCTGTTTAATTGCCGAACTTATCTCCAATAACCTTTTCTGATTGCTGATTTTATTTTTCTTTGCGGAAGAAAAGAATGCAGTGAATTTATAGAAAAAACCGTTCGTAATTTCCGGATGAAATTCCTCAGAATTTTGATTTAGGATTGAAGTTATCACTTCTGTTTCATTAATTAATGAAGATAATTTTTGGAAATTCTGACTAAAATCCTGCTTCTTTTTTTCTTCATAAATTGGTTTAAAATCTGTAATCAATGTTTGAATTTCATCCCACATTTTTTCATAATTCTGAAAAGAAGTATCTAAATTTTGCAGACTGTTATGAAAATTTTCATTGATTAATTTATCAGGATTAATAAATGATGAATTTTCAAAAGGCTGATATTCCTGATACAAATTTTTCCCATTTTCAAGTACATTTTCAATTTCTTTGGCTTCATTTTCTGAAAAAGAAAACTGAATATCCTGCAAATTGATATTTTCCCCAGAATTCTGAAATGCCAATAAATTTCCTACAATTTCCGTCCAGTTTTTCCCTGAAATCAACTCAGAATTCAACAGTTCATGAACATTATTTATGGTAGTTTTATGCTGTAAAATTTCACTTAATTGATCTTGCAGTGACTGAACAGAATAAGGTTGCCCAGATTTCTTAAAATCAACAAGATCAATCATATTTCTTACAGAATCTACCACCGCTTTTCTGTCAGAAGCACTGTCTTTGATCAAGATACAATACCGTTCCAGGCCCAATTTATGAAGTGCATTGTACAAAACTTCCAAGGCTGTTTGCTTTTCACAGACAACGATCGTTTTTTGCTTATTTTCCAATGCATTCACCAAAACAGCAGTCAGCGTCTGGCTTTTTCCGGTTCCTGGCGGACCTTGAATCAGGATCTTAGTTTGTGATTTTAATGATTCTAAAATCCCCTGTTGGGAAGGATCCGTTTCTATGGATGTTATTGATTGAAAATCTTCTTTTACAAAGTTTTCGAGAGGTTTAAAATCATTTTTCAGCGATTCATAATCATTGATGATATTCTGTTTCTGAACCTCGAAAATGGAAAAAACACCTGATTTAATAATAGTTGCATCACCTTTATTCTGAAGCTGGTCTTCGTAAGACGTTTTAGACTTAATTAATGGAATTTCTTCATAATCATTAAGGATAAAGTCGAGGTTCTGTGTAATTTTAAGCTGACCTAACAGGGTTTGACAAATCTGCAACAGTTCCGGTTTATCTATTTTACCGTCGGCAAGCATTTCTTCAGGAATCTGTTCCAACGTAATTCCCGAATCACTTTGCAGATGATTGATTAAAACCTCATTCACATAAATCGGGTCATCTTCCGTTCTGCTGATTTCCCAGGTATTCAGTTCATTAATTGGCTTTATATTGACGGACCATATTAAAATAGGTGAAGCAGAAATCTGCCCATCCATATCTTTTCTGATTAGAATAGGAAAACCAAACCCTAAAGAATTTATTCCTTTTTCCGACTGTATTACGTCGTTTTGGAAAATCAGATTTTCCAGGCTTGTGGATAACTTTTCTAATGCAGTTTCTCTGGTTTTATCTTTAGCAATAGATTTTTGAGCTGTAATTTCATCAGTTTCCGCTTTTTCATCATCAAACAAAATATTGTCTTTCACCGAATCTTTAGAAATCTTTTCGGAAATTTTATCGTACACAGAAAACTTAAAATTCAAATTTTTCTGCGTTAGAAGATCAATAATAAAACGCTCAGAAAGACTTTTATGAATATCAGAAAGTCGGGCAAGATCAAATTTGTACCTCGAACTTCCGGGAATAGCATTAAGATGAACGCCCCTTCTGTTGCCTGTCTTTAGTTTATTTTGAAATGCCTGAAATATTTCAGGATTTAAATTTTGCATCGTGTTTAAAAATAATTTTACTAAATGTATAAAATTTTTCTAATACGCAAAAACATTGCACACTTTAGTTTTTACTTTGCATCAACAAAATGAAACAACACATGGAATTTAACGGAAATAATTTAATAGAATTAGGATATAGATCAGCAAAATGGTTCAAAGAAGCGATTGCGCATATCAACGAAAATAATCTAGATCAAGATCAAATCACAGAATATTTAGAACAATTCAAACAACCGGAATTAATTCCGCTTCATGAAATAGCGAAAGATTTTGTCATCAACATCAGAGCAGAACACGAAAGTGAAAATGATAACGTGGAAAAAGTAATCAACACCATGAAAGTTTTGATGAAAACGCCGACTCTGGTTGCCGGAGCAATTATGCCTGATGCCTGTCCGACAGGTCCTGAAGGTCAGATTCCCGTTGGCGGAGTTGTCGTGGCGAAAAATGCCATTCATCCGGGATTTCATAGCGCAGATATCTGTTGTTCGGTGATGCTAACGGATTTTGGAAAGACAAATCCTAAAGAAGTGTTGGATGCCGCTCATTCCATCACACATTTCGGATACGGAGGGAGACCGAGAGGTGAACAAATGGAGATGTCTCAGGAATTGATGGATGCTTTCAGAGCGAATGATTTCCTGAATGATGAGAAATTAATCAGCATTGCCCGTTCTCATATGGGAACGCAGGGTGACGGAAACCATTTCCTGTTTGTCGGAATTTCTAAGAATACCGGAAATACCATGTTGGTGACACATCACGGATCAAGAGCTCCCGGAGCTGCTTTGTATGATAAAGGAATGAAGGTGGCGAATAAATTCAGAATAGAAAATTCTCCTGAAACATTGAGAGAAAACGCATGGATTCCGTACGATTCTGAAGAAGGAAAATCGTATTGGGAAGCGCTTCAGTTAATCAGAACATGGACGAAAGAAAACCATACTTCTATTCACGATGCGACCTTAAATAAATTAGGAATCGAGAAAGAAGATCGATATTGGAACGAACATAATTTCGTTTTCAAGGATGGAGATTTGTTTTACCACGCAAAAGGAGCAACGCCTTTGGATGATAAATTTATGCCGGATATTACGGGACCGAGATTGATTCCATTGAATATGTCAGAACCCGTTTTGATCGTTCAGGGAAAAACAAATGAGAGAAACTTAGGTTTTGCGCCACACGGAGCAGGAAGAAATTTCAGCAGAACACAGCATAAAAAATCGTTGGCTCATAAAACCATTGAAGAAGTTTTTGAAGAAGAAACTAAAGGACTAGATATCCGTTTCTTCTCCAATGAAATTGATATTTCTGAACTTCCAACCGCTTATAAAAGTGCCAAAAACGTAAGAGCACAAATTGAAGAATATGGACTTTGCGAAGTTCTGGATGAAGTGATGCCTTACGGATGTATTATGGCAGGAGATGTGCAGAAGAATGCGCCTTGGAAGAAAAAGAAGAAGTTTAGAAAATAGTGAGAAGATTACGGGTTGCCGTAATCTTTTTTTGTGGTTTGAGAGTATATTTGTTAAATTTATTTTATCATAAAAACTAAGCCATGCAAAAAACTAAGGAAATAATTCTAGTTGAAAAAATTTTCCAATTAGAAATAACAGACTTTACTATCGAAAATGACAATATTGAATGTATTACTTTTGAAAACACAGAAATTTCTACTTCAAAAATTAAACAATCAATTAAATTTCTAATATATCTAAAAAGACTGTTTATTTTTAATTGTAAAATTGAATCAACATCTTTCCTTAATAACCTGCTCAACCTCGAAGGACTTACCATAAATAATTCTGATTTGACAAAATTAGATATAAATAATTTAGATAATAAAATAAAGTCACTTTCCTTAACTGAAAACAAAATTGAAGACATTTCTTTTATTTCAAAACTTAAAAAGCTTCAGAATTTATTTTTAGATAATAATGTAATTAAAGATATTTCTCCATTGAAAGATTTTACTGAATTTGAAGAAATTTCTTTACAAAATAATCAAATTGAAGATATAAATCCTTTAAGTAAAATTGAAATTGGAGAGTTATTTATAGGAGGAAATAATATAATTGATTTAGGTCCAATATATCGCTCATTAAAAAATCAAAAAATAAAATTTATCAATGCTTTTGACAACCCTTTAATTTTCCCGCCTCAAGGAGTAGTGCATTCTGGAGAAAAAAATATAGTCTGGTGGTTTGAAATGATTGCTGACAATATTAAAGTTTGTAAACAAAAGATTGAGGAAATAAGAATTAGTGATAATAAAGAGCTTGACTTAGGTATGATGGGACTGACAGATTTAAGTTTGATTCCCGAATTGTTTGAGTTAGAAAATTTAGAAGTGCTTATATTAAGTAATCATTGGGCCGAATTCGATAAAGAGCAAAACAAATGGAATGCTGAATTTTCTGACAACAATTTTTATCCAAATAATATAATTCATATACCAATTGATATTATTAAACTAAAAAAATTAAAAAAACTAATCATTGGCGGTGATTGGAAAAAAGAAGATAAATGGAATAGATGGAGATTGGAAAATATTGACTTTATAAGTAGATTTGATAATCTAGAATATGTTAATGTAAGTAATAATAAAATAGAAAATTTTAAAATTACAAGAAATTTAGACCGGTTAGAAACCATTCACATTAATAACAATTATATTAAAAGTATTTCAGTATCAAAAGCTAAAAACCTTGAATATTTATTTGCTAGTAATAATTTAATACGTGATTTGAATTTTTTAAAAAAATCAACAAAATTAAAAGCCATTGATTTACATAGTAATTTGATAAACAATCTATATCCAATTAGAGAATTGATAAGTAAGTTAGGCATTGTTAATGATCAATGGGATTATAACTCAGTGAGTATTGCTAATAATGCTTTAGAAAATCCGGGTATTGAAGTGGTTGAAAGAGGTAAAGAGGCGGTTTTAAGAATGATGAAATCGAATTTCGGAATTAAAACTTTTAAAAATAATGAATTAAAACTAATTTTAGTTGGGAATAGCGAAACAGGTAAGACAAGTCTCGCCAAATATTTATCAAATGATCCTAATTATAAAGATAAGCATCCTTTTACTTTATGGATGGATATTTTAAAAATAGATTATAATGGCAATTTAAAAATTAATGTTTTTGACTTTGGAGGGCACGAATATTTTCATGACACTCATCATATATTTTTCACATCGAACTGCATTTACTTTTTAATATGGGACAAGTCAACAGATAAATATCAATTACGAGATTTAAACCAAGTTGATAGAGTTGGAAAAAAAATCAGACTTCAAACAATCGATTATCCACTTTTTTATTGGCTTGATTCAATAAAACATTTTATCAAAGATAAAACTACCGACAATTTTTCTGATGAAATGAAAAGTATAATAAATGAAAATAATTCTGAAACTTATAATGCAGGTACATTAGTTATTCAAAATAAGGTGAAAAGTCGTGATGATATAAAGTTTTTAAATAACGAAACTATTCACAATGATTACTCATTCATACACGATTTTATCACTATAGATCTTCATGATGATAAAAATTTAAATTTATTTAATGATAGATTTAATGAAATGATCGAAAATCTAGGAATATTGTCTGGAGGTAGATATCCACTTTATTATCAAAAGATAAAAGAAAACATTTATCAGTATAAAGGTTATTTAAATAAAAAAATCTTGTCTTTTAACGAATTCAAAAGACTTTGCCAAGGATTTAATAGGGAATTAACTACAAATGATGAGTTTTTAGATATTGGTTATTTTTTAGAAAACATTGGTTTAATTTTAATTAGCAAGGACCACAAGACATATTATTTAGATTTAAATTTTGTTAGTAGCCAAATAATTAAAATCTATGAAGGGCTAGAAAAATTAAATGGCACTTTAAAAGAAATAGATCTTAAAGGAAAGAATATTTTGGAATATGAAAATATTTTGAAGTTAATTATTGATTATAATCTTGCATTTGAGATAAATAGAAATAATGAAAAAAATTACATCTTCCCGCTATTTTTATCACCAAATCCCAGTAAAGTTGTTGATTTATTAATGCAGAAAAATTTAAAGCCTTATAAGAGAATTCAATATAATGGTTTTATACATAAAGGTATAATTCTTCATGTTTTTTCTGAATATAGTAATAAAATTGTTAATGAGGAGATTGATAAAAACACATATTATTGGAAACACGGATTATTTGTTAAAGAAAATGATAATTTAGTTCTAATAAAGTTTTTTGAAGGTAATAATATAGATGGTGCATATATAGATTTATATAATTTTGGATCAAATGAAATTTTTGTTGAAAAGATAAAAGAAAAGATAATTGAAATTAATAAAGAAAAAAAATATGATGTTGAAGAACACGTTTCTAAAGATGGTGTTAACTTTATACCTCTAAAAATAATAAACGATAATGAAGAAATTAGCTCATCCATATTATATAACGGAGTCCACTTTAACTTATATGATTTTAAAAAGTATTTCAAAAACAAAAATATTATGAAAAAAATATTTATCAGTTATTCTAAAGATGATTTATCTTTAGTTAATCAATTTATTGACCATCTATCATCTTTAAAAAGAGATGGATTAATAGGTTCTTGGTACTGCACCGAATTATTAGCTGGTGGAGAATGGGATAAAGATATTCAAAGGCACTTTGACGAATCTGACATTATATGTATAATGGTTAGTCCGAACTTAATGAAAACTGACTACATTCACAAATATGAAATAGCAAAAGCTTTTGAAAAATTGAAGGTAAATGAAAATTTCAAAATTGTACCAATAATATTAAATTATTGCAGATGGTCAACAAAAGATAATAATCTTTCACAATTTACTGCATTGCCATATACAGCTAAACCTATAACTGATTTTAAAGATAAAAATATGGCATGGTTTATAGTTATAGAATGTATTAGAATTATGATTGAAAAGCAAGAACAACCTACTGGTGATGATTGGTATAATAATGATAGTTTACCAAAGAGTATTCGAAATATTTATCAAAGAATAGTGGCAGGACTAGTAGATAATAATAGTATTTAATTTAAAAACAAGTCCCCCGCTGGCGCGAGCGTCTCCCTCGTAACCATTACCATTACCAATGAATACAACGATCACAAGCGGAACACTTGTCCCAGAAAAAACAAGACCAGAAGCAATTCCGGTCTTTTTCATTACCCCAATTCAACATAACATCCTAAAAATCAAAATACCTAAACAAAACCTACCACACATTCAAAATAATTTTTATATTTGAATCACTAATTAAAAACACAATTGATATGTCTAGCACCTCAGAAGTAGGTCACGCTAAAAATGTAGCGAACCTTCAAAAAATTACACAGCAAGTTTCTACGTACAGCCTTTACAATCCACCGATTGCCGACATTAAAGTGGCAAGCCTTCAGACTTTATACGTCGATGCCGATGCGAAACTGACAGAAGTTGGAGACAAACGAAGCGCTAATAAAAATGCAATCGTTGCCCGCCAGACTGCTTTCGGAAATTTGAGTTCCACCTGTACCAGCATCATCAATGTATTGGAAATTGTAGGTTTACCGCAAGGAACTTTAAATCAGGCAAGATCTTTAACCCAGACCATTCAGGGCAGTTCAAGGAAGAGCAATACACCGGTTGAAGAAGGCAAAGAAGCTCCTAAAACTTCATCTACCTCCCGACAGTCTTTCACCTCAAAAGCTGAAAATTTCGGTCTCCTCTTACAGATGCTTGCAACCCTACCCGCTTATATACCTAATGAAGACAACATAAAATTACAAAACCTCAACACCTATCACGACTCATTAAAAGCGACAACCCTCGCCGTAGACCAGACCGAGTCTGAGCTGAACACCAAAATCATAGAACGCGACAGAATTTTGTATGCAGATGAAACCGGAGTCTATGCCATCTCCCTGAAAATTAAAAAATACGTAAAAAGTCTATACGGAGCCACTTCCCCGGAATACATCACCGTCTCCACAATAGAATTTACCAAAAGAAAATAATTGGCGTATCAAACCGAAAAATATTGAAACTCAGTAATTCAACATTTTATCAAAGTAAAGTTGCATTTTCAGGATGTAACTTTATTTTTTTGCAATGTGTTTTTACTTTCTTGTGATGTCATTCTACATTGGCACGATGTAGTTTTACTTTCTTGCATTGTAAGTTTACATTAATGCGATGTGATTTCACATTCTTCCGATGTAGTTTTATTTTCTTGCATTGTAACTTTACATTTATGCTTTGTGAGTCAACTTTTTACCGCAGAAGACTTAAATAGATTTTCTATCAAACATCCTGCGTAAAAAGAATGCGCAGATATCTTTTTACTTTGCCTTATAAATTAAAAACAATGACACCAAAAATACTGGAAAAACTAAAAGAAGTTGAAGAAAAACGCAGAGTAGAAATACTTCTCGCCGTAGAATCAGGAAGTCGCGCTTGGGGATTTGCTTCACCCGACAGCGATTACGACATACGTTTTATCTATCGACACGAAAAAGACTGGTATCTTTCGCCGTGGGATAAAGATGAAACCATAGAATTTATGACCAAAGACGATCTGGACGGTTCCGGATGGGATTTGAGGAAGACTTTTCACCTCCTGTTAAAGTCCAATGCTGCATTATTAAGCTGGTTCTACTCACCTATCGTATATGTAAAAAATGAAAAATTCTATGAATTATTTAAACCATTGGCAAATGAATGCTTTTCTCCGATAGCGGTTTCTTACCATTATCTGAGCATGAGCAAAAAATATCTGGAAGCCTGCAGAACCGACGAAGTAAAATTAAAATCTTATTTCTATTGTCTCAGAACTGCTTTAACCGGAAAGTGGATCATCGAAAAAGGAACTGTTCCGCCTGTTCTGTTCAGTGAATTGTTGGTTTTAGTTGATGATTTTACAAGAACGAAAATAGAAAATCTAATCGCTTTAAAAGTCACAAAAGGAGAATCGTATTACCATCCGAATGACTGGGAATTGTTTGGATTTTTAGAAAAAACGATATTGGATAATGAAGAAAAATCTAAGAGTTTAAAAGGAGGAAATACAGATAAAAATGAGATGGAAAGGGTTTTTAGAGAAATATTAATGCATTAGGAATTATGAAAATAGAAGATCTTAAAAATAAAAACCTCATCCTCTTCGAAGCCATATCCGGAAGCCACTCTTTCGGGCTCGCCACAGAAAACTCAGATACAGACATTCGGGGAGTATATTACTTACCGAAAGAAGATTTTTTTGGGTTGAATTACATTCCGCAGATTTCCAATGAATCAAACGATATTACGTATTATGAAATCGGGAGGTTTGTAGAATTATTACAGAAAAACAATCCTAATATTCTGGAAATTCTGGCAAGTCCGGAAGACTGTATTCAGCATAAAAATCCGTTGATGGAGTTGCTGAAACCTGAAGATTTTCTTTCCAAATTATGTAAAGATACGTTCGCCGGTTATGCCATTTCGCAGATTAAAAAAGCAAAAGGACTCAATAAAAAAATTCTGAATCCTATTGATAAAGAAAGAAAATCAATACTTGATTTTTGTTATATTTTACAAGATAATGGTTCGGTTCCATTGAAAAAATGGCTGCGGGAATTTCCCTCCTCTGGAGTGGTGTCCGAAGGACGGGGTGGTTTATTACAGGAAAAATGTGGTCTGGTAAGTATAGACAATACCAAAGGAATGTTTACCCTTTTCTACGATAAATCGGGAGATTTGAACTATAAAGGAATCATCACGAATGAAGAAGCCAATCAGATTTCTGTTTCATCGGTTCCGAAAGAAGAAAAACCAATTGCTTATCTGTTCTGTAATCTTGATGCTTATTCCACATATTGCAAAGATTATCGTGAATATTGGAAGTGGGTTTCAGAGCGAAATGAAGACCGTTATAATGTCAATCGGCATCACGGACAAAACTACGACAGCAAAAATATGATGCACACTATCCGTTTGTTGCAGTCGTGTGAACAAATTTTTAAAACCAATTCACTGAATATCCGGGTGGAAAACCGTGACGAATTGTTAGACATCAAAGCCGGAAACTGGTCTTATGAATCCGTAATAAACAAAGCGGAAAACCTCATTAAGTCTATCGAACATCATCACTCTTTTTCTACTCTTCCGGAATTTCCTGACGTAGAAAAGACAACAAAAATTCTGATAGAAATACGGGAAAGTCTATATTATTAGACGTAAAACAAAAAAAAGGCTTCGTAATGAAGCCTTTTATATAGAATTGTTGTGTTTATTATTTTACAACTTTAATATCAATTGCAGAAAAACCTTTTGGAGATCTCTCTTTCTCAAATGATACTTTGTTGCCTTTTTTCACAAGCTCAGTACAGTTGTTGCTGTGGAAAAATACATTCTCCTTGCTTTTATCTTCTGTAATAAACCCGTAACCCTTGTCACTGAAAAACGTTACAATACCTGTTTTTCTGATTTCCTCCTCTTCAATAGGAGCAGCACCCAACTGAATGTTGTTGATGTCAAATTCCTCAACATTGCTGTTATCAGGTGGTGTAGAAGTCAACTGACCGTTCGCATCAACATACATAATCATGTCATCAAGACCCTTACCTTTGTTGTTGCTCGTTTTACGCTCTTCACGTTTCAGAGCTTTTTCCTTTGCTTTTTGAACTTTTTTCTTGAAATTTTCTTTTTTAGAGAAAGAATCCGCCATATATTTTTTAGTATTAATTTCTATTTATCAATTTATTCACCATATCATGCAACAATACGTTGCCCAAGCCGAATATTATTAAAATAATTCTGAGTGCTTTTATTAATGTGAACACCTATCATTCAAAGGATAAGTAAATAAAAATTGAATCGGAAGTAAATAAATGTACTAAACTATCACAGAAGTTAAAGACAGAGATTTCTTTTAATAAGAATACAAATATACGACAAATTAATCTTCCTCGCAAATACACAGCTTTTCAAACGATTGAAATTCAATTTATTTTATCAATATATACTATTGTGATTTGAAAAGAGATATAAGAGTTGTAACAAAGTCTTATAATAAAATTTGATTCATGAAAATCATTTTTTTATGAGATAAATTGATATTTATAAAAATAAAAAACCGATGCGAAAAATCTCATGACAGTAATCAACAACTATAAACTCAAAAAACTGATAACGCAGATTTGCAATTCTATTAGTATTAGAGATGCCATCCTGAAGTTTTTGAAGGATTACTATAACAAAAACCACCGAAAATTCGGTGGTTTTATATAATTGATGCTAAATAATATTAAGCTTCAGTTGAAGGATTCTGATCTTCGGCAGGCTTGTCACCCTCCGGTCTTCTTTGTCCTTCAGGTCTGTTCGGCCTGTCGGGTCTACCCTGTCCTTCCTGTCTTGCAGGTCTGTTTTGCCCTTCCGGTCTTCCTTGTCCTTCTTCTCTTGGTTTCTGTGCCGGTCTTTCAGGTCTTGGCAATAAAACTTTTCTTGAAAGTTTCATTTTCTTACGGTCATCATAACCCATAAACTTCACTTCCACTTCATCACCTTCGTTATAAGGAACTTTGTCAAGACGAGCCCATTCAATTTCAGAGATATGAAGAAGTCCTTCAGTACCCTTAGCAATCGCTACGAACGCTCCGAAATCCATCACTTTCACTACTTTCCCTTGGTAAACTTCACCTACAACCGGTACAAAAGTAATTTCGTTGATTCTTGCAATCGCCTCGTTGATTTTCTCTCTGCTAACACCAGAAATTTCGATTCTTCCGATTTCTCCAACTTCTTCAATAGCGATAACAGTATCTGTATCTTTCTGCATTTGCTGAATGATTTTTCCACCAGGTCCGATGATAGCTCCGATGAAATCTTTAGAGACTTCCATCATTACCATTTTCGGAGCGTGAGGTTTCACATCTTCTCTTGGAGCAGAAATAGTTTCATTCAATTTATCTAAAATATGAAGTCTTCCGTTTCTAGCTTGTAGAAGCGCTTTCTCCATAATATCCATAGACAATCCCTGGATTTTAATATCCATCTGACAAGCTGTGATACCGTCTGCAGTTCCGGTTACTTTAAAGTCCATATCACCTAAGTGATCTTCGTCTCCTAAGATATCAGAAAGTACCGTAAATTTCCCAGATTTCACATCAGTTACCAATCCCATTGCAATCCCAGAAACAGGTTTTGTAATCTGAATACCTGCATCCATCAATGCTAATGTTCCTGCGCAAACAGTTGCCATAGAAGACGAACCGTTTGATTCTAAAATATCAGAAACAATACGTATTGTATAAGGATTTTCTTCAGGGATCATGTTTGCCAAAGCTCTCTGAGCCAAGTTTCCGTGACCAACTTCTCTTCTTGAAGTACCTCTTAAAGGTCTTGCTTCACCTGTTGAGAACGGCGGGAAGTTATAATGTAAGAAGAATCTTTCGTCGTAATTTACCATTACGCTGTCTACCATGTTGGCATCTTTTACTGAACCTAAAGTTACAGCCGTAAGAGACTGAGTCTCCCCTCTTGTAAAGATTGCGGAACCGTGAGCGCCAGGTAAATAATCAATTTCGCTCCAGATCGGGCGAATAGTTTCAGGATCACGACCGTCAAGACGAATTTTATCATTGATAATCATCTGACGCATCGCTTCTTTTTCCACATCGTGGTAATATACTTTTACGAAAGGAGTTACTCTTTCAAGTTCTTCTGCGTTTTCCACATACTGAGCTAAAAATTCATCACGCACCGCTTTGAATTTCTCTCCTCTTTCTTCTTTGCTTGAAGGAGTTTTCGCTACTTCGTATACTTTATCGTATGTTTCTTTCCACACTTTCTCACGAATCGCTTCGTCATGATTTTCGTGGCTGTATTCTCTTTTTGGGAATGATTTACCTACTTTTTCAGCTAATCTTTCCTGAGCTTCAACTTGTTTTTTGATTTCAACATGAGCAAATTGAATCGCTTCAAGCATTTCTGCTTCAGAAATTTCTTTCATTTCACCTTCCACCATTACGATAGAATCTTTCGTTGCTCCTACCATAATATCAAGGTCGGCAATTTTAAGATCTTCAAATTTAGGGTTAATAGAAAGCTCACCGTTGATTCTTACTACTCTTACTTCAGACATTGGTCCGTTGAAAGGAATATCGGTAATCGCAATCGCAGCTGATGCAGCAAGACCTGCCAAGTCATCAGGGATTGATTGCCCGTCATAAGAAATTAATGAAATCATTACCTGTACTTCCGCATGGAAATCTTCAGGAAATAATGGTCTCAAAACTCTGTCTACCAAACGCATTGTCAGGATTTCCTGATCAGATGGTCTCGCTTCTCTTCTGAAAAAGTTTCCGGGAATTTTACCTCCCGCGTAGAATTTTTCTCTGTAATCTACTGTTAATGGTAGAAAATCTACCCCATCTTTTGCTTCTTTACTTGCGACAACAGTTGCTAAAAGCATTGTTCCGCCCATTTTTACGACTACAGATCCGTCAGCCTGTTTTGCTAATTTCCCTGTTTCAAGTGTGATTTCTCTGCCGTCTACAAGAGTAATCAATTCTGTAATTGCTTGAGGTATACTCATAAATTGTTTTGTGTTGCACTCCGTATTGAGCGCTTTAATAATTATATTTCGTCTAAAATTTCGTTTGCAAAGATAACGTATTATAATGATTTATCGAATTTCAGATATAAATATATGCCGATAAAGACTATATTCAGTGAAATAGTAAATCATTTATATCTTGTTTTGATGTATTTATAATGGAAAGCAGACATAAAAAAAGCAACCTCTTTTGAAGTTGCTTTTATTTGAAAATCTCTGTAGATTATTTTCTTAAACCTAGCTCAGCGATGATCGCTCTGTATCTTGTAATATCTTTTTTCTTAAGATAATCCAATAAGCTTTTTCTTTTACCTACTAATTTCACCAAAGATCTTTCAGTATTGAAGTCATGACGATTAGCCTTCAAGTGCTGAGATAAGTGGTTAATTCTGAAAGTAAAAAGAGCTACTTGCCCTTCAGCTGTTCCTGTGTCTTGTGCAGATTTACCGTGCTTTGCGAAAATTTCTGCTTTTTTTTCTGTTGTTAAGTACATTCCAATATTGTTTAATGATTATTATGTAACGGCTGCAAAATTACGACTTTATTTCGATTCCGCAAGCATTATCGATTTCATAAATTAAAATCCATAGATAAAAATGTTAAATATTTCTTAAAAAAATTATGCTATCCCATTAAAAGGCAGTAATTTTGCATACGAATTCAAGATGAAAAAAATTATATCTTTTACAACATTCACTTTCCTTCTTTTTGTAGGTATTTCTTCTTTAAAAGCACAGAGAAACACTGAAGATAAGATTAAAAAAGTCCTGTACTTCAATCCTGAGGTAGATCCTGATATTGAAGAAATTAAAGAACCTACCAATACTGCATTCTTCAGTGCTGTTTCAGATAATTTAAGCGAAAGAAAAAACAAAATGCTTAAAACTGAAACACAAATTTCTTTTGATACGATCGATAAACAAACGATTATAGATTACTGCAAGAATAATGATGCAGATTTTGCTATCGTTCCGAAAGTGAAATATTTCAAAGTCGGTATCGGAAAATATGTTTTTTCTAATCAGGTAGTGATAAGCATGAAGCTTTTTGACGCAGAAGGAAATCTTCTCACAGAATCTGATTACGATACATACAAAAAGAATATGCGACTTTTGGGCTCTAGCGTAAACTCTGTAAAAATAGGAACCAACGGTGCCATAAAAGCTATTTTAAAACAATTGAGAAAAATAAAACCTTCATCAGAAGCCGGATTTTAGCAGTTGTGATATTTCTCTAAAAGTATTTCTAATTTAAATTAATCCTTAAATTTCCCACTTCATTGGTGAGTCTTAAAAATTTGAATTATTTTTGCATGATCCAAAAAATAACGTTTTGAATTCTAAAGACGAACTTATCTTCAATCCCGCCGATATTGCCGAAACTCTTAGCGAACTTCACGCTGACGAGAGGCTTTTGGCATTTTTGAAAGTTCCTAAAGAATACAAAGCCGATGTTTTTTCCCATTTAGATCCCGATTTTCAGGAAGAAACCATCAGAATTATCGGAAGCGATGAAGTTTCTGAAATTCTGAATGCCATGACTCCTGATGACAGAACAGCTCTTTTTGAGGATTTTCCTGATGAATTAATTAAATATTCCATCAATCATCTTAATCCGCAGGAACGAAGAATTGCCCTGAAATTATTAGGTTACAATTCAGATTCTATTGCCCGACTGATGACCCCTTATTATATTCAGATCCGTAAAGAATGGACGGTGAAAAGATGTCTTCAACAGATCAAAAAAGTCGGAAGCAGGGTTGAAACAATGAATTATCTGTACGTTGTTGACGAAAGAAACCGATTGATAGATGATATTGCGCTGGGAAGTTTATTATTGGTTGAAGAAGATACATTAATTTCAGATCTTACTGATAATCATTTTGTTGCCATTACTACAACCACTTCAAAAGAAGATGCCGTACAGTATTTCGAAAAATATGACCGAGCAGCACTCCCAATTGTGACAGAAGCTGGAGTTTTGGTAGGGATTGTTACCATTGATGACATTTTAGATCAAATTGAATCACAGAATACAGAAGATATTCAAAAATTCGGTGGACTTGAAGCCTTAGATCTTCCCTATACTCAAACTTCACTGATCGAAATGGTGAAAAAGAGAGGAATGTGGCTTATTATCCTTTTCTTCTCCGAAATGCTAACCGCTTCTGCCATGGGATATTTTGAAGATGAAATTCAGAAAGCGGTTGTGTTGGCTTTATTTGTTCCGTTAATTATTTCGAGCGGAGGAAATTCCGGCTCGCAGGCTGCAACATTGATTATCCGGGCGATGGCACTTCAGGAAATAGGTCTGAAAGATTGGTGGTACGTCATGAAAAAAGAAATTTTCACCGGATTATTTTTGGGTGGAATTTTAGGAATTATTGGTTTCTTGAGAATCATGATCTGGCACAAAGCAGGTCTTTTTAATTATGGAATGCATTGGGCTTATGTAGGATTAAGCGTTGGTGTTTCCTTAGTATTAATCGTACTTTGGGGAACCTTATCCGGTTCTATGGTTCCATTTATTCTTAAAAAATTAAAACTCGATCCTGCTACTTCATCTGCTCCGTTTGTAGCAACTTTAGTAGACGTAACAGGTTTAATTATCTATTTTTCCGTCGCAGGACTTTTCTTAACGGGTAAACTTTTGTAATTTATACGTAAATATAATAAAACAAAGCCTCCAAATTAGGAGGCTTAATTTTTTATAATAATATGTTAGACATATCTGGTAACTGAATATATTGTGAAGTTTCAGTTGCGGTAGATTGAATTACAGCATTAGGATTAAAATGATACTGATTAAAAATCGCCATTGATGGAATCCATCTTAAAGTATTCCCCTCTCTAAAATATATTCTACCATTGTTTGGATTTTGGAGCAATCCATTATCAATATAAATTGGAGAACCAATTGCGGTTTGAGTACTAACAGATAATGAATTTATAGAACCAAAGTCATATCTAAAAACCTTATCAATAAACAATCCATCCCAAGTTGCCTCGTTATCAATATGTCTCCATTTTCCCATAAATTTCACGTAATACAATATATTACCATGATCATTTACTTTAGCAAAATCACCATTGTAAGCAAGATACGGTGAAGCTGGGGCATCTTTAGCTGTAATTTTTGAGGAGTTATCAACATTTTGCTGATTGTCCATTAGATCGTCATTACTTGAACAAGAAACTATCAACATTAATAAAGTAGATAATATCAGAACTTTTTTCATAAAAATTATTTATTTAATTAAACAAAGATATGATTTAAATCAACAAATAAAACACTAACAAATGAATTAATTGTTATAATCTTCTTTATTAAAATAACATTGACTTAACAAATAAAATACTTATCTAATTTTATTAAAACTTTTGTAATTTTAGGAAACATCTAAAATATTATAATGAAAGTTGTTTCTCTTGTTCCCTCGATTACTGAGGCTTTATTTGATTTGGGCTTAACGGAAAATGAAATTGTCGGACGCACAAAATTCTGCATTCATCCTGAAGAAAAAGTAAAAAATGTAGCAATTATCGGTGGAACAAAAAATATCAATATTGATAAAATTAAAGCATTACAGCCTGATTTAATTCTTGCCAATAAAGAAGAAAATATCAAAGAGCAAGTTGAAGCTCTGATGAATGATTTCAAAGTAATTGTTACGAATGTAGAAAATATTGAAGACAATTATTATCTGCTTAAAAATTTAGGAAAAATCTTTCACAAAGAAGAGCGTGCTCAAAATTTCAATCTTAAAATTTACGAAATTCTCAATCAATCTAAAATAAAATCCAATATAAAAGTTGCTTATCTCATCTGGAAAAATCCTTATATGACGGTTGGTTCAGACACTTTTATTCATAAAATTCTGGGAGAAATCGGTTTTGAAAATATATTTAAAGATCAAAAACGATATCCTGAAATTCAAACTGAAGATTTAGCAAAAGCAGATATTATTATGTTATCTTCCGAACCATTTCCTTTTAAAGAAAAGCATATTGAAGAGCTGAAAGAATTTTATCCTTATAAAAAAATTATGATTGTTGATGGAGAAGCATTTTCCTGGTACGGAACACATATTGCAAAGTGTGAAAATTATTTTAAGGAATTGATTGCTGAAGTTGAAGCGATTAAAATGTAATTTATTAAGGTTTTGACTAAAGCCAATTTTGATTTTCTATTATTTAATGCAGGCTAAAGCCCTATCGTATTGATAAATTGAACAAAAAACTCCAATTCACAAGAACCGGAGCTTATATTTTACTTTTATAAATTCAATTATAAAATCTTTGAAACTTCATTACAAAGCCATTCCAGTAATTCTCTGTCTTCAGCTGTAAAAGGATCGACAGTGTGAGAATCGATATCAATCTGACCAACGTTTTGCCCGTCTTTGAAAATAGGAACAACAATTTCGGCTTTCGTATCGATTGAACAGCTTAAATAATTGCTTTCTTCCTTCACATCAGGAACGACAAACGTTTCATTGGAAACTGCAACCTGACCGCAAATACCTTTTCCGTAAGGAATAATCTCGTGATCCGTCGGTGCACCAACGTAAGGTCCTAATTTCAACTCGTCTTTATCTCCATTTTTAAAATAGAAACCTGTCCAGTTGAAATAAGAAATTTCCTGATCCAAAAGGTGACAAACTTTTTCAAGTTTCTCCTCCGTATTATGTTTAGGACTCTCAAGAATCGATGAAAGTCTTTTTTTTAATTCTGACATTATATATTGTTTTTAAGAGAATTGTTTTAATGAAAGTTCTTCTTTGTAGCCGAACATTCCGCGTTCTTTAATCATTTCTGCAACACCTTCCGGCACCTGGTTTTCCCAGCCTTTTATATTGCAGCCTATTTTCTTTAAAATATCTCTTGAATAAATTTCCAAAAACTCAGGATTGTAATTTGTAATATCTACAATACGATCATTAAGTTTAAAATATTTATACAATTCTTTTAGGTTATCTTCCACTTTCAACGTTGAAGAATCCAGTAATTCATGAGTTTCAGGATCTTTGTAAGGATACAGATACACTCTCATTCCATTTCTGAAAAATTTACCGAAAGCTTCCAGAATTCCACCTGATAAATTCTTATAATATTTCTCGTCAAACACCATCAATAGGTTATTTACCCCCATCGCCACACCAATTTCACCGGTTGTGTATGACGCAAAATAATCAATTAATCGATAATATTCGGAATAATTTGAAACAATAACCGTATATCCTAATTTAGCCAAAACATCTACTCTGTCAAGGAAATCTCTCTCATCAATATCTCCATCTGCACGTAGATTTGAGATCGTAATTTCGATCAGAACTTCCGTTTCATCCTGAGTACAGATAGCATCTTTCAGAAACATATCCATACCGTTTTTCAGCATATCAATATTTACCTTCGTTACAGGTCTGAAACTACCTCTTACTGCAAAAATATTTTTCTTGTATAAAATATCGGCAGGAAGCATATTATTCCCTTCAGAGTTGAAAATCACAGCATCTGTCATTCCGTGTTTCACTAACTGTAAAGACATCAGTCTGTTATCTACATATTCAAATGCCGGACCGCTGAAATCAATCATATCAATTTCAAGGTTGTCTTTGGCGACATCATCATATAAAGATTCAACTAAATTTCTCGGATTGTCGTAATAATGAAATGCACCAAAAATAAGATTCACCCCAAGGTTCCCTAACGTTTCCTGTTGTAAAGTAGCATCGTTTTCTTTGAATTTTACGTGAATTACAATTTCGTTATAATCCTCATTTTCTTTCACCTGAAAACGGATTCCTACCCAACCGTGACCTCGTACCGTTTTATCGAAATTAATAGTCGTAACGGTATTTGCGTAAGAAAAAAACTTTCTGTTTGGGTTGTTTTCTCTGGAAATTCTTTCTTCGATCAATGCAACTTCATAACGAAGCATTTTTCGAAGTCTGTTTTGGGTAACATATCTGTTTTTTACCTCTTTTCCGTAGATCGCATCACTAAAATCTTTGTCGTACGCCGACATTGCCTTAGCAATTGTACCCGAAGCCCCTCCTGCTCTAAAAAAGTGTCGAACAGTCTCCTGCCCAGCTCCAATTTCTGCGAAAGTACCATAAATAGTAGGATCTAGATTAATTGTTAATGCTTTTTGTTTAGGAGTTAGTTTCTGATACATTAGGACATTAAATTTTTCGTAAATTTACCAAAATTAAACC
>Ga0308171_1000353_pt1 | contig 110044 bp, 89 predicted proteins | sample PhyGR1_FD_202135 | JGI IMG/M metagenome (GOLD analysis project Ga0308171, IMG submission 202135) | Phyllosphere microbial communities from UC Gill Tract Community Farm, Albany, California, United States - DLSLSG.R1 | ecosystem: Host-associated > Plants > Phyllosphere > Unclassified | place...
CGTCGATCTCGATGTCGAACACATCGATGCCGGCGAACTTCTGGAACAGCACGCCCTTGCCTTCCATCACCGGCTTGCCGGCCAGCGGGCCGATGTTGCCCAGGCCCAGCACGGCGGTGCCGTTGGAGATGACCGCGACCAGGTTGCCGCGGGCGGTGAGCTCGCTGGCCTGCTGCGGGTCGGCCATGATCGCCTCGCAGGCGTGCGCGACGCCGGGCGAATAAGCCAACGACAGATCGCGCTGGGTCAACATCGGCTTGGTCGCGGTGACCTTGATCTTGCCGGGCGGCGAGAGCCGGTGATAGTCGAGGGCTGCCTGTTTGAAATCTTCGTTGGACATCGCTTTCTGCAGATGAATGGGCGAGAGGAACAGGGGATCATACCCCCGTTGGCTGGGACGGACCTGTCGCTACGCTGTCGCGGTCATGCTGCAACCGCACATAATCGCGCGCACGCGGGCCTCCGGAAAACAACATGGTCGTGCCGCCCCGGCAGGAACGACACGACCATGCACCACACAATCAGACCCGGCTCAGCGCACGGCCACCGGGGCCGGCAGGTCGTCGGTCGCCAGCGGCGGCAGCTCGGCCTCGCGGCCATCCAGCGCCAGCGCCAGGCGGTCGCGGTCCAGCGCATTTTCCCAGCGCGAGACCACCACGGTCGCCACGGCATTGCCGATGAAGTTGGTCAGCGAGCGGCATTCGCTCATGAAGCGGTCCACGCCCAGGATCAGCGCCATGCCGGCCACCGGCACTTCCGGCACCACGGCCAGGGTCGCGGCCAGCGTGATGAAGCCGGCGCCGGTGACGCCGGCGGCGCCCTTGGAGCTCAGCATCGCCACCAGCAGCAGCGCGATCTGGTGGCCCAGGGTCAGCTCGGTGTTGGTCGCCTGGGCGATGAACAGCGCCGCCAGGGTCATGTAGATGTTGGTGCCGTCCAGGTTGAACGAGTAGCCGGTCGGGACCACCAGGCCCACCACGGACTTGCTGCAGCCGGCCTTTTCCATCTTTTCCATCAGCGAGGGCAGCGCCGATTCCGAGGACGAGGTGCCCAGCACCAGCAGCAGCTCGGCCTTCAGGTAACGGGCCAGCTTGAACACCGAGAACCCGCACAGGCGGCAGACCACGCCCAGGATCACCGCCACGAACAGGAAGGCGGTCAGGTAGAACGAGCCGACCAGCCAGGCTAGGTTGACCAGCGAACCGACCCCGTATTTGCCGATGGTGAAGGCGATCGCGCCGAAGGCACCGATCGGGGCGGCCTTCATCAGGATGTGGACCAGGCGGAACACCGGGGCGGTCAGCGCCTCCAGGAAGGTCAGCACCGGGCGGCCCTTTTCACCGGTCAGCGCCAGCGCGATGCCGAACAGCACCGCCACGAACAGCACCTGCAGAATGTTGCCATCCACGAAGGCGCTGACCAGGGTGGCCGGGATGATGTCCATCGCGAAGCCGACCAGGGTCAGCTCGTGGGACTTCTCCACGTAGCTGTGCACCGCGGTCTGGTCCAGATCGGCCGGGTTGATGTTCATCCCCGCGCCCGGCTGCACCACGTGCGCCACCACCATGCCGACCACCAGGGCCAGCGTGGAGAAGAACAGGAAGTAGGCCATCGACTTGGCGAAGACCCGGCCCACGGTGCGCAGGTGGGTCATGCCGGCGATGCCGGTGACGATGGTCAGGAAGATCACCGGGGCGATGATCATCTTCACCAGCTTGATGAACGCATCGCCCAGCGGCTTGAGCGATTCGGCGAACGCCGGCTCGTAGTGGCCGAGAATGGCGCCAAGGACGATCGCCACCACCACCTGGAAATACAGCTGGCGGTAGAACGGCAACGGCTTGGCCGCGAGCGGTGCGGCGGTGGGAACGTGCATGGGAAGCTCCGGCAGTGTCACGATGGATGCCGGCCGCGGACGGCGGCATCGGGCGCAGTCTTTTTACGCCGCCCGGGCCCGAAGGCAGATAACCTATTGGTACTAGCCCCCCGGTTCAGGTGGCGGGACTGCCTACACTGCGGCAGCACCGCGCCCCCACGGCGGCGGATCGCCGCGATGTGACCGAGGGCCCTGGCCCAACAGATTCGGCACCTGCGGCCGTTGTTGTCTTGCCTCACTCCATTGCAGCGAAAAATTCAGCCCATGCGCCCAACCCGTCTCTTTCTTGCCCTGTCCTGCCTGATCGCCGCCCCGGTGGCCGCCACCGCCGCCGACTGGGACAACTGGCCGACCAAGACCACGTTCAGCGATGGCACCGAACTGGCCGCCACCGCCAACATCGCCTACGACCTCAATGATTTCTCCGGCAACAGCGGCATCGAAGACGCCGACGCCGTGCGCCGCAAGGAATTCGGCGCGACCCTGAAGAAGAAGGGCGTCTATGACGCCATGGTCTATTACGACTTCCAGGCCGATACCTGGCTGGACGTCTATGTCCGCCTGGAGAGCAAGGCCTTTGTCGGCAGCGACATCGGCAAGTTCCGCTTCGGCTACATGAAGACTCCGGTCGGCCTGGATGCGGTGACCAGCTCGCGCGCCGGCAGCTTCCTGGAATACGCCCTGCCCGTGCAGGCGATCTATGAAGGCCGCCGCACCGGTGTGGACTGGATGTACGAGCAGAAGCAGTACCTGCTGCAGGCCGGCCTCTACGGCGGCAAGGACCTGCAGGGCGACAACCCCGGCACCACCCAGGCCGTCCGCGCGGCGTGGACCCCGGCCAAGGCCGCCGGCGATGTGCTGCACCTGGGCGTGGCGGTCTCGCAGGAAAACCCGCGCGGTTACCGCGATGGCCGCGATGTGCACCATCCCGCCAGCGCCCGCCTGCGCGCACGCCCGGAAGCGGGCCTGACCGACCTGCGCCTGGTCGATTCCGGCGCCCTGACCACGGCCGACAAGATCGTCCGTACCGGCCTGGAAGGCATCTGGATCCGCGGCCCGTTCTCGCTGCAGGCCGAAGCCCTGCAGGCCAGGATCAGCCGCGAAGGCAAGCCGGACTTCACCGGCAGCGGTGAATACGCCATGGCCAGCTGGGTGCTGACCGGCGAATCGCGCGGCTACAGCGCCGGTTCGGTGGCCAACGTCAAGCCGGCCAATGGCTACGGCGCGGTCGAGCTGGTCGCCCGCTACAGCCGCCTGGACCTGGACGATGCCGATGTGCTCGGCGGCCGTCAGCACGACTGGACCCTGGGCGCGAACTGGTACCTGACCTCGCACTTCAAGTTCCAGGCCAACTACGTGAAGGCCGACGCCAGCCGTCGCGGCGTGCGCAGCCAGCCGGAGATCTTCGAACTGCGCGCACAGATGCATTTCTGAGCCTGAGTGCGGACGCGCGTGCTGCGCGTCCGCCCTGCCCCGCCTAGACTGACGCCATGTACCGCGTCTCGCGCCTGCGCCCCTGGTTGCTGATCCTCCTGGTGATGATCGGCGGCACGGCGCTGTCCGCGCTGGTGGCCGGGCGCTTTGCCCAGCAGCGGGCGCTGGAAGATGAAAACGTGCAGGTCCGGCGCCAGCTCGGCCTGTACGCGCAGACCCTGCAGCAGCGGATCGACCGCTTCGGCACCCTGCCCCAGGTGCTGGCACTGGATCCGGACCTGCGCCAGGCGCTGTCGCGGCCGCTCGATGCGGCCGGGCAGCAGCGCCTGAACCTCAAACTGCAGCAGGCCAACAGCGTTACCCGCGCCTCCACCCTGACCCTGATCGACCGCCGCGGCATCGCCGTGGCCGCCAGCAACTGGGACCAGCCCAGCAGCAACGTCGGTGTGGATTACAGCTACCGCCCCTACGTGAAACAGGCGCTGGCCAACGGCAGCGGGCATTTCTACGGCATCGGCATGACCACCGCGGTGCCGGGGTATTTTCTTTCCCAGGTGATCACCGATGGCCGCGGCACGCAGCTGGGCGTGATCGCGATCAAGATCGAGCTGCGCGCGCTGGAACAGGAGTGGCTGCAGAGCCCGGACATCGTGCTGGCCAGCGACGCGCACGATGTGGTGTTCCTGGCCAATGGCGATACCTGGCGTTACCGCCTGCTGCGCCCGCTCGGCCCGCAGGAGCACGCCGAGATGCTGGCCACCCGCCAGTACGCCGACCGCTCCCTGCAGCCGCTGACGGCGCGCACGCTGGACGTGCTGGCCGATGGCGGGCGGATGATGCGGGTCGCGCAACCCGCGCTGCCGCGGCCGGTGCTGTGGCAGACGCTGGCGCTGAGCGAGCCGCACTGGAAGCTGCACCTGCTGCACGACGCCAGTGCCAGCGCCGCGGTGGGCCGCAGTGCGGCGCTGGCCGCCGGCGGGATCTGGCTGGCGCTGTGTTTCCTGGGCCTGTTCGTGCAGCAGCGCAGGCGTCTGGCCGCGCACCGCCAACGCAGCCGGCGCGAGCTGGAAAGCGTGCTCAAGCAGCATGCCCAGGAGCTGCGCAGCGCCCAGGATGGCGTGCTGCAGGCCGCGCAACGCGCCGACAGCGGTTTGAGCCACAACCTGGCGCACCTGCCGCAGGGCGTGGTGGTGATCGACAGCGAGCAGAAGCTGGTGGCGTGGAACGCGCGCTACCTGGAACTGTTCCGCTTCCCCTCGGGGCTGATCCAGGTCGGCCGCCCGATCGAGGAGATCTTCCGTTTCAACGCGCGGCGCGGCCTGCTCGGCCCCGGCCCGATCGAAGAGGCGATCGAGCGCCGCCTGAACCACCTGCGCAGCGGCCGCCCGCACATGCGCGAGAGCGAGAAGGACGACGGCACGGTGCTGGAGATCCGCGGCAACCCGTTGCCCGATGGCGGCTTCGTGACCAGCTATGCCGACATCACCAGCTACAAGAACACCGCGCGCGAACTGCGCTCGCTGGCCGATGCGCTGGAGCACCGGGTGGCCGAGCGTACCCGCGACCTGGACGTGGCCCGGCGCGAAGCCGAGCGCGCCAACCGCTACAAATCGCGCTTCGTGGCCTCGGCCGTGCACGACCTGCTGCAGCCGTTGAATGCCGCGCGGATGTTTGTTTCGGTGCTGCGCGGCAAACTGCAGGGCGATGCGCGCGAACTGAGCGAGCACGTGGATGCCGCCCTGGCCGCGCAGGATGCGATCCTCACCAGCCTGCTGGACATCTCACGGCTGGAATCAGGCGCCCTGCAGACCCACGTGCATGCCTTCGCGCTGTCGCCGTTGCTGGAGACGCTGGCGCGCGAGTTCGGCATTGCCGCCGAGAGCCGGGGCCTGCAGCTGGACTGGGTGGATACGCGCGCGGTGGTGGTCAGCGATGAGGCACTGCTGCGCCGGATCCTGCAGAACTTCCTCTCCAATGCGCTGCGCTACACGCCCCGTGGGCGCGTGCTGATCGGGTGCCGCCGGCGCGGCGGGCAGCTGCGGATCGAAGTGCACGACCAGGGCCCGGGCATTCCCGAGAGCCTGCAGAACGAGATCTTCGAAGAGTTCCGCCGGCTCGATGACGGCGTGGACCAGGAGCGCGGTGCCGGCCTGGGCCTGGCGATCGTGGAGCGGATCGGGCGCTTGCTCGGCCATCCGATCCGGCTGCGCTCCACGCTGGGCAGCGGCAGCGTGTTCTCGGTGAGCCTGCCGCTGGGCGATGCCAGCGCAGTGCCGGCGATCGCCCCGGCACCGCTCGCCGCGGCGGTGGATATCGGCGATGACAGCCCCCTGCGGCACTGCCGGGTGTGGAGTGTCGACGACGACCCGCGGGTCTGTGCGGCCACCCGGGCGCTGCTGGAACGCTGGGGCTGCACGGTGGAGCTGGCCGAGGGCCCGCAGGCCGCGCTGGAGCTGGCCACGCCGGCGGCGGTGCCGCAGCTGGTGCTGATGGATGTGCGCATGGGCGCGCTGCATGGCCCGGACGTGTATGTGCAGCTGTGCCAGCAGTGGCAGGCACGCCCGCCGATGATCCTGGTCACCGCCGAACGCGATGACGGGCTGCGCGCGCAGGCGCTCGAACACGGCTGGGGCTTCCTGCCCAAGCCGGTGCGTCCCCCGGCGCTGCGTGCCTTGATGACCCAGCTGTTGATGCGCCATCGCGGCTAGGCGGGCGACCCCGGATCGGGCGGCTCAGCTGTCCAGCCCTGCCCCGGCATCGCCTTCGGGTTCCAGCGCCTTCACCAGCACCGCCGCCTGGGTGCGGCTGTGGCAGTCGAGTTTCTTCAGGATCGCGGTGACATGCACCTTCACCGTGTTTTCGGCCAGGCCCAGTTCGTAGGCGATCTGCTTGTTGAGCAGGCCATCGGCCAGGCACAGCAGTACCCTGAACTGCTGCGGGGTCAGCTGCGCCAGCCGCGTGGCCAGCAGGGCATCGGCTTCGGAACGTTCGGCCGCCATCGCCGGGAACCACACCCCGCCATCGAGCACCGCTTCCACGGCCTGGCCGATGGTCTCGGCCGGGGCGGATTTGGGGATGAAGCCGGCTGCGCCGAACTGCTGGGCACGGCGGATCACCCGCGGGTGGTCGTTGGAGGAGACGATCACCACCGGGATGTCCGGGTGCGCCCCGCGTACATGCAGCAGCGAGGAGAACCCGCGGGCCCCGGGCATGGTCAGGTCGAGCAGGACCAGTTCGATTTCCGGGTGCTGGTCCAGCGCCGCCTCCAGCGTGGAGGCGCTGGCCACTTCGATCACCTGCGCGTGCGGCAGCGCCTGGCGCAGCGAATGCACGACTGCCGCGCGCAGCAGCGGGTGGTCGTCAGCGATCAGGACGGTCAGTTCACTCATGCCGGCCATTGTAATGACGTTGACGGCCGGCGGCGGGCTCACCGGTCCTGCTGCATGCTGCCGCGCCACGCCTCGAGGAACTGCCGGCGCTTGAGGCCGTCCAGGTACACCAGCAGGCCCGGGCCGAGCAGGATGGGCCGGTAGCTGCGCTCACGCGAGCGCCCCCGCTGCTGGCCCTGTGCCGGCAGTATCGGCATCAACAGTGCTTCGCGCGAGAGCACCTGCTGGCCGCGCGGCGAGAGCAGGTAATCCAGGAAGCGGCGCGCTTCCTGCGGGTTGCGGCTGGTCCGCGGAATGACCGCGGTGCGCAGCATCACCAGGGTGTAATCCTCCGGCTCGATGATGCCCAGCGGCGCGCCGGCGTCGATGCGCGCCTGTGCGTAGGAGCCCAGTACGTTGTAGACCAGCGACAACTGCCCGCTGCTGACCTTGTCCAGCAGCACGCCGGTGCGTTCCTCCAGCTGCACGCGGTTGTCGCCCAGCGCACCCAGCAGCGCGCCGGCCATGCTGCCGCGCTGGCCATCCTGGGTGGCCAGCAGATAGCCCACGCTGCTGCGCTCCACATCGTAGGTCCCTACCCGCCCGGCCAGGGGCGCATCCGGCGCGCGCAGCAGATCCAGCAGCTGGCGGCGCGTGCGCGGCACGCGGTTGGCCGGCAGCATCCGCGTGTTGTAGACCATCGCCACCGGCTCGTAGCTGATGCCGAACGCTTCGTGCCGCCACTGCGCCCAGGCCGGCAGCGCGTCGGTCTGCGGCGAGCGGTGCGGCAGCGCGTGGCCGTCGTTGACCAGCTTGGTCTGCAGGTCCATGCCGCTGCTGATCAGCATGTCCGGCGAATGCGCACCGGTGCGCTCGCGCAGATAGCGCGCATGCATCTCCTGGGCGATCACGTCTTCGTAGACGATCTCGGTGCCCGGGTGCAGCCGCTGGTAATCGGCGATCACCGTGGCGAACACTTCGATGTCGGTCGACCCGTGGATGCGCAGCTCCGAAACCGGCGTGCCCTTGGCCGCGAAGCGCTGCACATCCCCCGGCGCGGCCTGCGCCACGGCACTGCACAGGGCCAGCAGCACGACGATCGAGTACTTCATGGATGCATCTCCGGCAGGTGGATGGTGGCGATCAGGCCGCCCTCCACACGGTTGCTCAGATCGATCCGGCCACCGTGGCTGTCGATCACCCGCTTGACGATCGCCAGCCCCAGCCCGGCACCGCCCGCGGCCGCGCCTTCGCCACGGGCGAAGCGCTCGAACACGCGCTCGGCATCGGCGGCGGCGATGCCCGGGCCGTGATCGGCGATGGTCAGCACGCATTGCCCGGCAGCGCCGGTCAGCGCGACCTGCAGGACGCCATCGCCGCCGTACTTGAGGGCGTTGTCGATCAGGTTCTTGATCGCCTCGCGCAGCAACAGCGCATCCCCACGTACCCAGGCCGGCGCGCTGCTCACCGCCAGCTGCACGCGCGGGGCGGGCAGCGCCTGCGGCAAGGCCTCGTGCAGGGCCTGGTGGACGGTCTCGGCCAGGTCCACCGCGGCAAAGCGCTGCAGGTTGGCGCGGTGGATCACGCTCGCATCGCTGAGCAGCTGGTTGAGCAGCCGGCTCATGTGGGTGGCGTTGCGCTCGATCGCCTGCAGGCTGCGGCGCATGTCTTCCGGGTCGTCGTCATCCAGCGCCAGCTGCGCCTGTGCACGCAGCGCCGCCAGCGGCGTGCGCATCTGGTGCGCGGCTTCGGCCATGAACGCGCGCAGGGTTTCATTGCTGGTCGACAGGCGCCCCATGAAGCGGTTCAACGCGCCTACCATCTGGTCCATCTCCTGCGGGATCGCCGCATTCACCGGGCGCAGATCGGACGGCTCGCGCCGGGACAGCTCGCGCTCCATCCGCACCAGCGGCCGCAGCGCACGGTGCACGCCCAGCGCCACCAGCGCCAGCGACAGCAGCGACAGCACCGCGATCGCCACCAGCGCGCGGGTCACCATGTCCTGCGCGAGCGCCTCGCGCGCACGCCGGGTCTGACCGACCTGCACCCGTACTTCGCCCTGCGCCGAGGGCGAGGACACCCAGCGCGAGACCACCACGAAGCGCACGGTCTCGCCGCTGTACGGCGCATCGAACAGCTGTGGCCGGTCGGTCGGCCGCCGCGGCGGTGCGGGCAGGTCGTCGTAGCCGGTCACGGTCTGGTTGCGCGCATCGGAGACGCGGTAGAACACGCGGTCTTCCGGCGCCATGGCCAGCAGATCCAGCGACGCGTACGGCAGATCGACCTGCCACTGCGCGTCCACCAGGGCCACCGAATCCACGATCGACAGCGCCGAGGAGACCAGTAGATGGTCGTAGGAGCGGTTGGCGGCGCGCTGGCCGTAATCGCGCGCGCCAAACAGCAGCGCCACCGCGAACAGCGCCAGGAACCCGCCCAGGTAGACCCACAGCGTGCGCCGGATGGACGACGGCCGCGCCCGCTCAGGCGTCATCGGCAGGCGCTCCGGTGGCGCTCACCGCTTCGAGCAGGTAGCCACTGCCGCGCACGGTGACGATCCGCACCGGCGCGTCGACCAGCTTGCGGCGCAGCCGGCCCACATACAGTTCGATCGCGTTCGGGCCGGCTTCGTCATCGAAGCCGAACAGCCCGTTGCCGATCTCGTCCTTGCCCACCACATGGCCCAGGCGCCCCATCAGGATCTCCAGCAACCGGTACTCGCGGTTGGGCAGCTCGATCGGTTGCCCGTCCAGGCTGACCCGGTGGGCGGCATTGTCGAACTGGAAGCCACCGATCTGCACCACCTCACTGGCCTGCCCGCGGTTGCGCCGCAGCAGGACCCGGCAGCGCGCTTCGAACTCGCGGAAATCGAACGGTTTGCCCAGGTAATCATCGGCACCGACATCCAGCGCCTGCACGCGGTCTTCGATGCCATCGCGCGCGGTCAGCATCAGCACCGGGGTGCTGTCGCCGCGCTCGCGCATGCCGGCCAGCACGCGCAGGCCATCCAGCTTGGGCAGGCCGATATCGAGCACGACCAGATCGAAGCTCTGGTAGCGCAGCACGCTCGCCGCGGCCAGGCCGTCGTTCTGCCAATCCACCGCGTGGCCACTGCGGCGCATGCGGCGGACGATCGCGTCGGCCAGGTCCGGATTGTCTTCCACCAGCAGGATGCGCATCGGTCGGGATCGGGAAAGATGCGGGAATGCTAGCGCGTGTGGCCGTGTCCGTGCGCTTCGCTGCGGTGCAGCACCCCCTGACAGGTGGATGACAGCTTCCCGGCACTAGGCTGCGCCATCACGCCGCACCCGCAGGTCCGGCGCTTTGGGCGACAACGGCCACATACGAGTACCTGGGAGGGTCCTTGGAACTGAACTCACTGCGCTGGCGCGTGCCGGCCGCCTGTACCGCGTTGCTGCTGTGCGCGCCGCTGATGGCCGCCGCAGCCGACGATGACGACCGTCCGGTCACGGCCACCGTGGGCGGCCGCCTGCACCTGGATTTCGCCGATTTCGACAACGACGCACGCGGTACGCCGAACAAGGACGACACCGAGATCCGCCGCGCCTGGGTGGATGTCTCCGGGCGCTTCTTCGCAGTGGACTACAAGCTGGAAGCGGATTTTTCCGGCGACCGGGTCGAAGCCAAGGATGTGTACATCAGCCGCGATTTCAGCGGCGGCAAGCTGAGCGTGGGCCAGTTCAAGCAGTTCTACTCGCTCGATGACCGCACCGGCTCCAACTACGGCAGCTTCCTGGAGCGCGGCAATGCCGGCACCTCGCTGGCGCCGCTGTACCGGCTGGGCGCCTCCTGGCAGGCCGCGCACAAGGACATGACCTGGGCGGCCAGCGCCTACAGCCTGGAAAGCATCGATGCGTGGCAGGTCAAGGGCCGCGCGGCCGGCGGGCGGGTCACCTGGGCGCCGGGCGCCACCGCCGGCGACGTGCTGCACCTGGGCCTGTCACTGGCCCACGAGCGCTACGACACGCCCGGCGCCAATGGCGTGCCGGGGCTGAAGATCCGCCCGCGTCCGGCCGGCCACCTGTCCGACAACAGCCGCCTGACCCTGGTCGATTTTTCGGCCGGCCGCGACACCGACGTCAACAAGTGGTCGCTGGAATACGCGCAGGTGCGCGGCCCGCTGTCCTGGCAGGGCGAGTTCAGTGGCGCCACCTTCGATGATGGCGGCCAGCGCGGCCAGGTGCTGGCCGGCTACGGCATGCTCAGCTGGTTCGTGACCGGCGAATCGCGCGGCTACGACCGCAAGACCGGCCGGTTCGCCCGCGTGAAGGACATCCGCCACCGCGCCGGTGCGTTCGAACTGGCGCTGCGCTACGACCAGATGCGCGGCGACCAGCATCTGGTGGGCCAGCCCGACCTGATCGATGCGAGCACGGCGGCCTGGACGCTGGGCGGCAACTGGTACCTGCGCCCGAACCTGCGCTTCATGCTCAACCTGATCGAAAGCCGCAACCGCGACCGCCTCGCCGGTACCACGGTGGATCGCACCCGCGCGGTCACCGGCCGCCTGCAGTTCGATTTCTGAGACCGCTCCCGATGCATTTCCCCTCCCCCCTGTTGATTGAAGGAGTCCGCGCATGCTGACCGCACTGGGCTTCGGCATGGTCATCACGTTCATGTATCTGATCATGAGCAAGCGACTGTCGCCGTTGGTGGCACTGATCACCGTGCCGATCATTTTCGCGCTGCTCGGCGGCTTCGGCACCGACATCAACGAGATGATGCTCGATGGCATCAAGAAGATCGCGCCGACCGGCGTGATGCTGATGTTCGCCATCCTGTACTTCGGGGTGATGATCGATGCAGGCCTGTTCGATCCGCTGGTGCGGATCATCCTGAACATCGTCAAGGGCGATCCGATGAAGATCGTGATGGGCACGGCGATCCTGGCCATGCTGATCTCGCTCGATGGCGACGGCTCGACCACCTACATGATCACCGTCTCGGCGATGCTGCCGCTGTACCGGCGGCTGGGCATGAACGCGCTCAACATGACCTGCGTGACCATCCTCGCCGGCGGCGTGATGAACCTGACCCCGTGGGGCGGCCCGACCGCGCGTGCGGCCACCGCGCTGCACGTGGACCCGGCCGATGTGTTCGTGCCGTTGATCCCGGCCATGGTGCTGGCCTGCGCGGGCATCATCGCGCTGGCCTGGTGGCTGGGCCTGCAGGAACGGCGCCGGCTGGGCGTGGTGCGCCTGCCCAGCGGCGGTTCGTGGATGGATGCCAGCGTTTCCGATGATGGCGATGCACTGCCGACCGTGGAGGATGCCGAGGACACCAAGCGCCCGAAGCTGCTGTGGGTGAACTTCGCGCTGACCCTGGCCCTGATGGCCGCGCTGATCATCGGCGTGATGCCGATGCCGGTGCTGTTCATGGTCGGCTTTGCGATCGCGCTGGTGATCAACTACCCGAACCTGGCCGAGCAGCGCCGCCGCGTGGTCAACCACGCCGGCAACGTGCTGTCGGTGGTGTCGCTGATCTTCGCCGCCGGCATCTTCACCGGGATCCTGTCCAACACCGGCATGGTCGAAGCGATGTCGCGCAGCTTCCTGGCGGTGATTCCGGAGGCGTTCGGGCCCTACCTGGCGGTGATCACCGCGTTGGCCTCGATGCCGTTCACGTTCTTCATGTCCAACGACGCCTTCTACTTCGGCGTGCTGCCCATCCTGTCCGAGGCGGCCGGCAACTACGGCATCACCCCGGTGGAAATGGCGCGCGCCTCGCTGGCCGGGCAGCCGGTGCATCTGCTCAGCCCGCTGGTGCCTTCGACCTATCTGCTGGTCGGCCTGGCCAAGGTGGAGTTCGCCGACCACCAGCGTTTCACCCTGAAGTGGGCGGTGCTGATCTCGCTGCTGCTGATGGCCGGCAGCCTGTTGTGCTCGCTGTATCCGCTGGCCGCCTCGGCCGCGTGACCCCTTTGACCTGGAGCCTGTCATGACTCTTCGCGTTGCTTACGTCACCAGCGGCATGGGCAGTGTCGGCACTGCCATCTGCCAGAAGCTCGCCCGTGCCGGCCACACCGTGGTCGCCGGCTGCGCCCCCCATTCACCGCGCCGGGCCGGCTGGCTGCGCGAGCAGCGCGAACTCGGCTTCGATTTCATCGCCTCGGAAGGCAACGCCGCCGACTGGTCCTCCACCGTGGCCGCCTTTGCGAAGGTCAAGGCCGATGTCGGCGAGATCGATGTGCTGGTCAACAATGCCGGCGGCAGCCGCGACGTGCTGTTCCGGCAGATGAGCCCGGATGACTGGAACGCGGTGATGGGCTCGAACCTGCATGCGCTGTTCAACATCACCAAGCAGGTGATCGATGGCATGACGGCGCGCGGCTGGGGACGGATCGTCAACATCGGCTCGGTCAGCGCGCACAAGGGCCAGATCGGGCAGGTCAACTTCGCCACCGCCAAGGCCGCGATGCACGGCTTCAGCCGCGCGCTGGCCAATGAGGTGGCCGCGCGCGGCGTGACCGTCAATACGATCTCGCCGGGCTACATCGCCAGCCAGTCGATCAGCAGTTTCCCGCCGGATGTGCTGGACCGGCTGGCCGGCTCGGTGCCGATCCGCCGGCTGGGCAAGCCCGATGAGGTGGCCAGCCTGTGCGCGTGGCTGGCCTCGGACGATGCCGCCTACGTGACCGGTGCCGATTATGCGGTCAATGGTGGCCTGCACATGTTTTGATGCCCCGCCCCGCGTGAAGGCATCCCCTCCCCCACGGAGGTTGGCCGCGGTGTTCTGCACCGCGGCTTTTTTTTTGCGCGCCCGCGCGCGTCGTTACGCCGCACAGCGTGCGACACGTCTCACTTCGACGTGCTGTGTCGCTCGCGTCAAATTCCTTTCATGTTCCGCACGCACGATGGTCACGCACCTGCTCGATGCAGGTCACCATTCCTTCTGCTACGGACTGCCATGCTGACCCGACCCCTGACGATCGCCGTTGCGATCGCGCTGTTCGCGACCAATGCCCACGCTGCCACCGGCGCCGATGCCGTTGCCGCCCCCGATGCCGCGCTGAGCGCGCAGACCCTGGACACCGTGTCGGTGATCGGCCAGGGCGAAACCCGCCAGGTGCAGCGCATCACCGCCGTGGACAAGGAAGTGCTGCCGCCGGGCACCAGTGGACAGAAGATCCTGGACCGGCTGCCGGGCGTATCGGTGCAGTCCAACGATGCCTTCGGTGCCAATGAAGAATCGCAGACGATCAGCCTGCGGGGGTTCGACAAAAGCCGCCTGGGCTACACGCTCGACGGCATTCCGCTGGGCGACAACAGCTATGGCAACTACAACGGCCTGAGCATCGCGCGCGCGTTGATCGCCGAGAACCTGGCCGGCGCGGAGCTCTCGCAGGGCATCGGCTCGCTGGGCGTGGCCTCCACCAGCAACCTGGGCGGCACGATCCAGTATTTCTCGCAGGATCCTTCCACCGAATTCGGCGGGCGCCTGGCGCAGACCGTGGGCAGCGACAACCAGATGCGCACCTATGCGCGCGTGGATACCGGCGATCTCAACGGCTTCTCGGCCTATGTTTCCGGCGTGCACCAGGACGCGGTCATGTGGGCCGAGCCGAACCAGAACCAGACCACGCGCCAGTTCAACGCCAAGGCGGTCTGGAACGTGGGCGAGCACCGCTTCGGCGCCTTCGCCGCGACCTCGCGCGCCAGCCAGGCCAACTACGCCTATCTCTCCAAGAGCATGCTCGCGCGCGGCCTGGGCTGGGACTGGAACATCTACGCACCGGACTGGGATCGCGCGGTGGCCGCAGCGTACTGTGCACCGGGCACGTTCAATGCACAGCGCTGCGCCTTCAGCGGCGGCGTCAACAGCATCGATGATGCGTACTACCAGAGCCGCGCGCTGCGCGATGACAACCTGTACTCGCTGGACGCCGATATCGCACTGGGCAGCGACGCGCGCCTGAAGCTGCTCGGCTACCACCACGAGAACCGCGGCCAGGGCCACTGGTGGGCGCCCGGCCAGCCGTCCAACCCCGGCACCCCCAAGATGCTGCCGATCTCCATCCGCAGCACCAACTACACGATCAACCGCCAGGGCATCACCGCCGCGCTGAGCTGGCAGTGGGGGCTGCATTCGCTGGAGGCAGGCCTGTGGTACGAGCGCAACGACCACAATGTCGAGCGCAACTTCTACTACATCACCGGCCCGTTCCTGGATGACGGCTACCTCAACCATCCCGATCGCCGCCTGTTCGACCAGGACTTCGACATCCGCACGCGGCAGTTCTACGTGCAGGACCGCATGCGCTTCCTGGACAACCGGCTGACCGTGGATGTGGGCCTGAAGAGCCCGAACACGCGGATGACCGCCAACGCAAAGCCGGGCACGGAGGCCAGCTACGCCTCCGGCACGCTGACCGCGAAGGAATCGGTGCTGCCGCAGGTGGGCCTCGGGTTCAAGCTGAGCCCGAACCAGGAACTGTTCGCCTCGTACTCGGAGAACATCGCCGCGTTCGTCGGCGGCGGCAGCGGCGGCCCGCTGCAGGTCTCGCCGGAGTCGTTCGCGGCGAGCGCGGACACGCTCGATCCGGAGAAGTCGCGCAGCCTGGAAGCCGGCTTCCGCACCTTCGGTGACCGCTACCAGGCCTCGATCGCCGCCTACCACGTGATGTTCGACAACCGCCTGCTCTCACTCAACCCCTGCACCAGCATCGAGGTGGGCACGCGCCCGGAGTGCATCACCCGCTTCATCAACGTGGGCTCGGTGAAGAGCCGGGGCGCGGAGCTGACCTTCATCCTCAAGCCGACGGACGGGCTGCAGTGGTACAACGCGATTTCCTGGAACAAGACCACCTACGAGGATGACTACACCTCCGGCGGTGCGATCGTTCCGGTGGCCGGCAAGATCACGGTGGATACGCCGCAGCGCATGGCCTCCAGCGAACTGAGCTGGAACCGCGACGGCTGGTTCGCCAGCCTGCGCGCCAAGTACACCGGCAAGCGCTACTACACCTACACCAACGACCAGTCGGTGGCGGGCGTGACCACCTTCGATGCCGGCACCGGCTACGATTTCGGCCCCGGGCTGGGCCTGCGCAACGTCAAGGTGTCGCTCAATGTGACCAACCTGACCAACAAGCGCTACGCCGGCCAGCTGAGCTCGTTCGCACCGACCGATCCGACCGGCACCCGCTATGCGATCCATGCCAGCGCACCGCGGCAGATCTTCATGACCTTCGGCGCCGAGTTCTAAGCCCTGTTGCAGGGAAGGCGGGGCCGCACGTCGGGGGTCGTGCGGCCCTTCTTTCTGCCTGCCCGCCGCGGCGTCATTCCGGGGCGAGCTGGTCCATCCGGATCCGGTTGGCGAACAGCGAGAACGCCAGCATCCCGGCCAGGCCGTTGGCCCGGCTGACCCAGTGCGGCAGCCAGCGTGGCGGGCGCAGGATGCCCTCTTCGAACAGCGGTGCGAAGGCGATCGCATCGCTCAGCGACATCTTGCCGGCAAACAGCCAGCGGCAGACCTGCAGGCGGTCTTCGGCCAGCATGTGGCGGAAGAAGGTGTGCACCGAAACCAGTCCACGCAGGTACACCGTGTCCTTGGTGAAGGCCGCGCCACCGCTCGGTGGCACCCCGCGGAACACGCGCTGGGCCGAGGCGAAACTCTCCTCGTTGTTCTGCCCCGCATCGCAGAAATAGCGGAACACCTGGATGAAATCGGCCCCTTCGCGGGCCATCGCGATCGCCTCGGTACGCAGGCTGATGCGCTTGAGCCGTTCGATGTCGATGCTGCCGGTGATCTGCTCGGCAAAGGTGGCCAGGCCTTCCTGGGTGGCGGTGACCCGCGGTGAGGCCAGCGCCAGGCTCGGCAGATGCGGCTGCTCGCGGCCGTTCAGCGCGGTCAGCGAATGCACCAGCGCTTCATGGTGGAACAGCTGCGCGCGATCGTACGCGCTGAAGCGCGCACTGGTGCGCAGGCGGATCCGGGTCGGGCCGGCGGCGGCCTTGGAGATCAGCGCCGGATCGAGCTGGACGGTAATGATGCGCGATTCGAAGAACGCATCCAGATCGCTCTGCAGCTGCAGCTGCAACGCGGTGGCCGAGACCGGCACCTGCTCTTCCGGCGCGAGCAGTTCGTGGTCCAGCTCCTGCGCGATCTGGATGAAATGGCGGGCGGCGTCACGGGTGCTGGGGCCGTTGCCGGGCAGCGGCTGTTCGGGCGCCCCGAACAGGTCCACCGAGTAACGGTCGACCGCGGCGGTGCCGAGCGATTCGAGCAGGCCGGCGGCCAGATCCCAGCTGTGCGCCGAGCGCTGCACATACAGGCCGATCGGATGCGCCGGATCGCATTGGGCGCTGATCGCAGCGAGCCGCTGCCGGGTCGCGGAGAAATCAAGCCGGGGGTAATCAATCTGCGGCAACACCGGCTGGCCGCGTGCCACGCTGGCCAGGAACGGTGCCTGCAACGCGGCGGGCCAGCTGGTCAGCCCCAGCAGTTTGATCCCGCCCACCGCATCGACCAGCTGTGCATCCAGTGCGGTGTGGTGGGCAACGTCACGATCCACGGTCATCGGCGTGTGCATGGGCGGACCTTAACAGGCCGCTCCCGCGTAGAGCCACCCCACCGCGGGCCGCGCCGCGCACCGGCGCCCCGGCAGCCCCGCGCGGCGTGGATCCACCGCCGGCGCCGGCCCGTGACTTCAGCGCTTGCCGCCCTTGCCCGGCCGCCATTGCGCGCCCTTGCCCACATGCCGGCGCTCGATGGCCTGCTGCGCCTGGCGCACGGCCAGCTTGGCCGCGGCCGCCGCCACTTCTTCCTTCAGCTTGAAATAGTTGAGCAGGCGCTCTTCATCCAGCGTGCCGTCATCGATCGCCGCACGGATCGCGCACCCCGGCTCACGCTGGTGCGCGCAATCGCGGAACCGGCACTGCGCCGACAGCGCTTCCACGTCGGAGAAACCGCCTTCACTCAAGGCCTCTTCACCGGTCGGCTTGAGCTCGCGCATGCCGGGCGTGTCGATCAGGCACGCCCCGGCCGGCAGCGGGATCAGCGCACGGTGGGTGGTGGTGTGGCGGCCGCGCGAATCGTTGACGCGCACATCGGCGGTCTTCATCCGCTCCTCGCCGAGCAGCGTATTGGTCAGGGTCGATTTGCCCGCGCCAGAGGAGCCCACCAGCACGACGGTCTGGCCGGCCGCCAGCCACGGCAGCAGGGCGGAGGCGCTGGCCGGGTCCTTGCCGTTGATGGCCAGCAGCGGGATGTTCTGCGCGGCCAGTTCTTCCAGCACGTCCAGGGCATCCTGGCTGTATTCGGTCTGGTCGGCCTTGGTCAGCACCACCACCGGCTGCGCGCCGCCGCCGCCGACCAGCAGCAGGTAGCGCTCGATCCGGCGCGGATTGAAGTCGGCATCCAGGCCACACACGATGAACACCGTATCGATGTTGGCCGCGATCACCTGCTGGTGGTAATGCTCACCGGCCGCGCCACGCTTGATCGCGGTGCGCCGCGGCAGCAGCGCGACGATCTTGATCCCGTCCAGCAGCACCCAGTCGCCGACCGCGGCCCGCTCGTGGCTGGGGAAGCGCGGGCGCTGCCACTCCGGTGGCGATTCGGTCTTGATGGCCGCTTCCGGCGCATCGGAGACGATGTAGCCGGTGCGGTGCTGCTCGATCACCCGGCCCGGGCGCGCCTGCGGGAACGCCGCGAACAGGGCCTGCCAGGCCGGCAGCTCGGGGCCGCCCGGCCAGGGCCAGCCAATGGTCTGCAGGGCAAGGTAATCAGTGGGTTCGCTCATCCTGCCCATTCTAGAGGGTGTGGCGACCGGCCGTCGCTGCGCGGGCGGCCGGGGCGGGCCCGTCACGGCGGAAATCCCTTTCACCTGCAACCGCCCTACCGGCCGTGAATGTGGCCGGAAACGCTTGCCCTGCAACGCACCAATTCCGCTACCATGCGGTTTCCATGCCTGAATGACGGCCCGTTCATGTCCACGCCCCCGCTGAAGCCGCTCGCCACCCGCGAGCGCCTGTCCGAAGTCCGCTACGAGATCCGGGGCGAACTGGCGCGACGAGCGCGGGAGCTGGAGGCGCAGGGCCGCAAGCTGATCAAGCTGAACATCGGCAACCCGGGCAACTTCGGGTTCCGCGCGCCGGAGCACCTGCAGCGCGCGATCGCCGATGACATGGGCCGCACCGATCCCTATACCCACCAGCAGGGCCTGCCGGAGGCGCGCGAAGCCATCGCTGCGGCCTATGCGCGGCGTGGCGCGCCCGATGCGCACCCGGACCGCGTGTTCCTGGGCAACGGGGTCAGCGAACTGATCGACCTGTCGTTGCGCGCCCTGCTCAACCCCGGCGATGAAGTGCTGGTGCCTTCGCCCGATTACCCGCTGTGGTCGGCCGCCACCATCCTCAACGATGGCCGCCCGGTCTATTACCGCTGCGCGCCGGAGAACGGCTTCCAGCCCGACCCGGTCGAGATCGAGACCCTGATCTCCTCGCGCACCCGCGCGATCGTGCTGATCAACCCGAACAATCCCAGCGGCGCCAGTTACCCGCGCGCACTGCTGGAGCGCATCGTGGCGATCGCCGCCAAGCACAACCTGCTGCTGATGGTCGATGAGATCTACGACCAGATCCTGTACGACGGCGCCGAGTTCCAGCCGGTCGCGCCGCTGGCCGGCGAGCACCCGTGCATCACCTACAGCGGCCTGAGCAAGGTGCACCGCGCCTGCGGCTGGCGGGTGGGCTGGGCGATGCTGTCCGGTGCGGCCGAGCGCCTGGGCGAATTCCGCGCCGCGATGGACCTGCTCAGCGCACTGCGCCTGTGCGCCAACGTGCCGGGCCAGTATGCGATCGACGCCGCGGTGAACGGCCCGGACACGATCTCGCCGCTGTGCGCGCCGGGTGGCCGCCTGTATGAAACCCGGCGCGCGGTGATCGAGGCCTGCAACGCCAGCGAGCACCTGTCGCTGGTGGCGCCGGCCGGCGCGCTGTACGCCTTCCCGGCGGTGATCGGCCCGGCCGCGCGCGGTTTCGACGACCATGATTTCGCGCTGGACCTGATGAACGAAGAAGGCGTGCTGGTGGTGCCGGGCTCGAGCTTCAACGTGCCCTACCGCCATCATTTCCGGGTGACGCTGCTGCCCGAGCCGGAGGTCATGCGCGATGTGTTCGCGCGGATCGACCGCGCGCTGGCGCGGCGTGCCGACGCCAACACCAAGGTCGTGCCGCTCAAGCCCCGCAGCGCGGTGGCCTGAGCATGGGCCTGCGTTACCTGGCGCTGGGCGATTCCTACACGATCGGCGAGGGCGTACCGCCGGAAAGCCGCTGGCCGGTGCAGATGGCCACCGCGCTGCGCGCGACCGGCATCGCGGTGGACGACCCGCAGATCATCGCCACCACCGGCTGGACCACCGACGAGCTGGAGGCCGGGATCGAGGCCGCCGCGCCGCAGGGCCCGTTCGCGCTGGTCAGCCTGCTGATCGGCGTGAACAACCAGTACCGCGGCCGCAGCGTGGAGGAGTACGGCACCCAGTTCAACGCGCTGCTGCAGCGGGCGATCGGCTTTGCCGACGGACGTGCCGAGCGCGTGCTGGTGCTGTCGATCCCCGACTGGGGCGTGACCCCGTATGCGCTGCAGTCCGGCCGCGACCGTGAGCACATCGCGCATGCGCTGGATGCGTACAACGCCGCCACTGCCGGCCTGTGTGCCACGCAGGGCGTGGCCTTCGTGGACATCACCGATCTCAGCCGCGAGTACGGGGGCGAAGCGGTGATGCTGGCCGAAGATGGCCTGCACCCCTCGGCGGCGATGTACGCGCTGTGGCATCAGCGCGCCTTCGCCGTCGCCCGGGTGCTGCTGGACGAGGCCGCCGCCTGAGCGAGGCCGCGCTGCCGCTGGCCCGGGCGCAGGCCCACCAGATCGCCGATGCGTTCCGGCCGGCGTCGCGCTTTGGCAATCGGCGCGATTACTACTACAGCCGCGGCAAGCTCGGCAGCGATCCCCTGTACCCCGGCGTGCTGGCCGCGCTGGACCCGGCGCCGCACGCGCCGCTGCTGGATATCGGCTGCGGCCTGGGCCTGCTGGCCCACGTGCTGCGCCAGCACGGCAATCCGCACGCGTACCACGGCATCGATATCGATGCGGAAAAGATCGCCCGCGCGCAGCGGGCCGGCGCGCGCGCCGGGCTGGTACAGGCGAGCTTCGCCTGCGTGGATGCCAGCGCCGCGCTGCCCGCGCATGCGGGCAATGTCGCCCTGCTGGATGTGCTGCAGTACCTGCCGGCCAGCGCGCAGGCCCGGTTGCTGGCCGAGGCCGCCACCCGTGTCGCGCCCGGCGCGCGGCTGGTGATCCGCACCACGCTGGCCGACAACAGCGGCCGCGACCGCACCACGCGCATCACCGACATGCTGGCGCACCTGGTCGGCTGGATGGGCACGCGGCCGCGCCACTACCCCGATGCGGCCAGCGTCCGCGCCCCGCTGGCCGCCGCCGGGCTGCAGCTGCAGATGCGCCCGCTGTACGGCAACACGCCGTTCAACAACTGGCTGATCCTCGCCGATCGCCCGGGCCCTGCCTGATCGCCGCGGCTCGCCGCACCGGGCACACACGCGCATACTCGGCACCCCGCACCGGCCAGGAGGCCCGCATGCCTGCACAGTCACGCCACTCCGCGCTCGGCATCGCCGCGCTGATCGTCGGCGCCGCGGGCCTGGCGCTGCTGCTGCTCAGCCTGCACTACGCGCATGCGCCCGAGCACGCGGCGATGCGTGAGCTGCCGTGGACGCTGGGGCTGCTGCTGGGCGGCAGCATCGGGCTGGCCGTGCTGGCCGCCCTGCTCGGCCTGGGCAGCGTGCTGCAGCACCGGCGGCGCCGGGTGTTCGGCGTGGCCGCGCTGCTGCTGTCGCTGGCCCTGCTGGCCGCGCAGCTCTCCCTCGGCGGCTGGATCCGCCAGCAGTGGTACCGCGCGCATCCGGTGCTGGCACCGGGCAATGCGCAACCGGCGCTGCGCTGAGCGCCGCGGCCGGGCTCAGGCTGCGACGGGCAGCTCGGCGCGCAGGCCGCGTGCCTGCGCGGCCTCCAGCACGGCGGCGATGATGGCCAGGTTGTGGCCGTGCGCCGCGCCTTCATGCAGCAGCACGATGCTGCCCGCGCGCAGGTCCGGCACGATCCGGTCGATCACCTGCTGGGGCTGGCAGTTCACGCCATCGTAGCCGCGTGCACTCCAGCCCACCCGGGTCAGGTCCCACTGTTTCAGGGCCGGGGCCACGAACGGGTTGGTCATGCCCACCACCGAGCGATACCAGCGCGGCGGCGCCCCGGCGATCCCGGCCAGCGCCTGCTGGCACTGGGCGATCTCGGCCGCCATCGCGGCCCGCCCCAGTCGCCAGAAGCGGGTCTGCGGATGGCGGTGGCTGTGGTTGCCCAGGCTGTGGCCACGGGCCAGGATGGCGTGCACCAGGTCCGGCCGTGCCAGGGCGCGTTCACCGACCAGGAAGAAGGTCGCCTTGGCCTTGTGGCGGTCGAGCAGATCGAGCACGGCCGGGGTCTCGGCCGAGGGGCCGTCATCGATGGTCAGCCAGATCCGCGGTGCATCGCCGGGCAGCCGGCTCAGCACCGGTGCATAGAAACGGCTGTTGGGCAGGAAGACCGGCACCAGGAACAGCGCATGCGAGGCCACCATCAGCGGCAGGCCGATACGCCAGCCCAGCCAGGCCCACGCGGCGGCCACCAGCAGCTGGGACACCACCAGCCAGGGCAGCCAGCGCCAGGGGCGGCGGGGAATGCGATGCAACGTTTCCGGTACGGTCATGCCCCATGATGCCATGCCGCGTAGAATAGGCGGTTCGCATATCCGGACCCGACCGTCATGTCCCTTGATCCCGCCCTGCGCTCGCGCATCGAATCCATCCTCAACGCCAACCGCGTCGTGCTGTTCATGAAGGGCCAGCCGAGCATGCCGCAGTGCGGTTTTTCGGCCAAGGCCGTCGGTGCCCTGCAGGACCTGGGCGTGGAGTTCGACCACGTCAACGTGCTGGCCGACGCCGAGATCCGTGAAGGCATCAAGGCCTACGGCGACTGGCCGACCATCCCGCAGCTGTACATCGACGGCGAGCTGATCGGCGGCAGCGACATCATCCTGCAGATGGCCGGCAGCGGTGAGCTGAGCAGCGTGCTCGGCCTGGCCGCGCCGGACCGTACGCCGCCGCGCATCACCGTGACCCCGGCTGCGGTGGAAATGCTGCGCGGTGCGCTGGCCGATTCGCCCGGCGCTGCGCTGCAGCTGGGCATCGATGCGCGCTTCCAGCCGGACTTCCAGCTGGCCCCGCACGATGCCAATGCGATCGCGGCCGAATCCAACGGCCTGCGCGTGCAGTTCGACCTGGCCAGTGCGCGCCGCGCCGATGGCATCACCATCGACTGGGTGGACGACATCCGCGGCAAGGGCCTGGCGATCGACAACCCCAACGCACCCAAGGCCGTGCAGGAACTGAGCGTGCGCGATGCCGATGACCGCCTGCGCGCGGGCACCGTCACCGTGGTGGACGTGCGCCCGGCCGACGAGCGCGCGATCGCGGCGATCAACGCCCCGTTCGAGACGTTCGACGGCGCCAACCGCGCACGCCTGGAAGCCCTGCCCAAGGACACCGCGCTGGCCTTCCTGTGCCATCACGGTGGCCGCAGCGCACAGGCTGCCGAGCAGTTCCGCGCGCTGGGCTTCACCACCGTGTACAACATCACCGGCGGCATCGATGCCTGGTCCAGCGATGTGGACAACGGCGTGCCGAAGTACTGATCTTCAGCGCGTCATGGAATGAAAAAACGCCGGCAATGCCGGCGTTTTTTTGTGCACGACCCGCCCGCGGTCAGCCTGCGAATCCACCCTCGGCCAGATAGTCCAGCTCCTCCGGCGTGGGCATCCGGCCCAGCACCGCATTGCGGTGCGGGAAGCGACCGAAGCGGCGGATGATGTCGCGGTGCAGTTCGGCGAACTGCAGGTATTCCCTGTCGCCCAGCGCATCGAACATCGCCACCGAACGCTCCTGGTCCTGAGGATCCTCGGAGTGTTCGAACGGCAGGTAGATGAAGGCGCGCAGCTTGGGCACCAGCTGCAGGTCCAGCCCCTCTTCCACCGCGCGCATGGCGTAGTGACGCGCCAGGCCATCGGTGGCGTAGGAATGCGCGGTATCGCGGAAGCAGTTGCGCGGGAACTGATCGAGCAGGATCATCAGCGCCAGCGCGCCGTCGGCGGTGCCGAGCCACTCTTCCCGCGCACGGCGTGCCGCGGCGTGGTGTTCCTCGAGGAACATCGCGCGGAACCGCGCATCGAAGGCGTCATCGCGCGTGAACCACTTCTGCGGTCCCGCCTCGCGCCAGAATTCCACTACCTGTGCCGCCACGTCCATTCACTACCCCTGTGGGCGGTGCGTCCCCAAGACGCCCACCCGTGGATTCCATCGTTCGTCACCGTGCAGCGGCCAACCGGTCTTCGCTGCGCGAGCATAAGCTTAAGCGCCTCGCTACCGTTCTGGATATCGTTTTCAGTGAACGGCCGGCAAGAAAAAGGCGGCCACTGGCCGCCTTTTCCCTTTCATCGGCAGCGCTGGATCAGAACTGCACGGACCAGCGCGCGGTGACGCTGCGGTCGCGGGCGTCATCGCCGAAGGTACCGTTGTAGCCCAGTTCCAGCTGGTTGCGCGGGCTCAACCAGGCCGACAGGCCCAGCTCGGCCACCACGGCGTTGTCGGCGATCGCCGCACCGCTGACCGCGAAGCCGCTGCCACCGGTCCAGGCCAGATCCGCCACCTGGCTGCGGTCACCGGACGCACGGCGATAGCCGACGCCACCGCGCACGTGCAGCCAGCTTTCCTGCTGCCACGCGGTCTTCAGGCCCTTGTCGAAGCGCACACCGGCGGTCGCCACGTTGGTGCGGGTGTCGGCGGCCTGGCCGTTCAGTGCGGCAGCGCCGCCCTGTTCGGCGAAGCCGTCCATGTCCACTTCAACCCGTGCGAACTGCAGGTACGGTTCCAGACCCGCCTCGCGGCCACCGAAGCGGTACGCGCCTTCGATGAAGGCCTGGCGGGTGGTGGCGTCGTACTTCGCCGAGAGCGCATCCTGGTAACCGGCGAAGGTCAGCTGGCGGGTGCTGTCCACGTCATGGCGCGAATAGCCCAGGCCGGCGCGCAGACCGAACGCGCCCCACTGGTTGCCCAGGTAGGCACCGACGTGCGTGTTGTCGATCTCCGAACGGGCGCCGCGGCCGGCCGCCTGCTTGATGTCGGTACGGCCGGTACCCACCAGCGCGCCGAGCTGCCAGCCGCCGCCGAACACATGGTCGGCACCGACCAGCAGACCGTTGCTGTTGGACTCGGTGCGCGCGGCATTGGCGTCGCCATCGAGCTTGCCGCTGCCCCCGATCGCCTGCACCCATGCACCACCGGCCGCTTCATCGCCGGCACCCGGCGAACGCACGCCCACGGCACGGCTCAGCGCTGCATCACGCAGGTAGCGGCTGCTTTCCACCAGCGCCATCGGCGTGGCCGCGTGGATCTCGCCGCTCAGCGCGTCCAGCGCCGCACCGACCTGGGCCGGGAACAACTGGGTCAGCGGCTTGGGCAGGCCCTGATCGATGGCCAGGCCATCGGCGCTGGTGGCGACCGCGATCTGGTTGGCGGTGACCGCCGCGCTGGCCAGCGCGTTGCCACGGGCCACGTCGATCTGCACGCCCGAGGCGCCGTAGCCCAGGTTGAACTGCAGGAACGGCGAGAACGCGGTGAAATCCACGGTGGCGAACTGGCCGCTCACGCCGCCCTGCGCCTGCAGCACGTTGAACTGCTCGCCCAGGTAGTAGATGCCCGCTTCCGGCAGGGCCTTGAGCGTGCCGTCCAGCGCTGCGCTACCGGTAATGCGCAGGGTATCGCTGCGGCTGCCCGGGGCCAGCTCGGCCAGGTAGGTGCCTCTGGCGGTCTGCACGTAGTTGCCGTCGATGGTCAGCGTCCCGATCGAATTACCCGGTGCAAGGGTGCCTTCCACACGGGTATCGCCCAGCGTACCGGTGCCCATCAGCAGGCCGTCCACGCCGACCACGGTCTGGCCGCCGCGCTGCACGCCATTGAAGGACACGCTGCCGCCGCTGATGTTCAGCGCGGAATTCTCGAGTACGCCGCCGGTGCTGATCCAGCTGCTGCCCGCGCGGTTGTTCAACGCGGTGCCGCGCAGTGTGCCGTTGAGCAGGAACTGGCCGCCGGTGACCTCCACCGCTGCGGTCAGGGCGTTGACCCCGTCCAGCTCCAGCACGCCGTCGCGCACGACCGCGCCGTTGAAGCTGTTGTCACCGCTCAGGCGCAGCCAGCCGATCCCGGATTTGGTCAGCGCGCCGGGGCCGAAGATGTCATTGGTCCAGTCGTCCCACGCATCGCCTTCCCAGACCTTCAGGCCGCCGGCCCTCTGGTTCATCACCACGTCGGTATCCACGCGCAGCGAACCGTAGCCTTCGATCGCGGCGGCCAGATTCATCAGGCCCCAGCCGTAGACATCGTCCACGCCTTCAGCGCCCAGGTCGGTGGCGGTGGTCAGCAGCACATCACGTACCTGCGCGTTGTCCAGGTACGGGTAGCGTTCGAACAGCAGGCCCAGCGCGCCGGTCACGTGCGGGGCGGCCATCGAGGTGCCGCTCATCGCGGTATACGCATACGTCGGCATGCGCTCCATCACCTCCAGCACCAGGTTGTAGTTGTCATCGGCATACAGATCGGCATTGATCTGCGAATCGGCACCGTACACCGTGGAGTTGATCTCCGAACCCGGTGCGGCCAGGCACCAGTTCGCGGCGAAACCGCAGCGCATCGACTGGTTGCTCAGTTCCAGGTCCTGGTTGAGGTTGACCACCGCCAGCCAGTACTTCTCGATATCCGGCAGCGCGCGCGGCAGCGAGGCGTACATGCCGGCGATCGGGCTTTCTTCCGGGCTCGGGTTGACGCCGCTGTTGCCGGCCGCCCACACCTGGATCATGCCGTTGGCGCGCGAGCCGTCGGCGATCGCCCGCAGCGACTCGGCGAACACCGGGTGCGACAAGTAGTAATCCAGCGCTTCGGCCGAATCGGGTTCGCTGCCCAGGCCCCAGCTGTGGTTCACCGCACGCACGCCCTGCGCATTGAGCTGCGCGTACAGCTGCGGGAAGACCGAATCGGAGACACCCAGCCCGGCGACGGTCTGCACGTCCAGGTAGCCGTCCGGGGTCGCGGTGTAATACGCCACGCTGTCGCCGAACAGGCGCGCCACGCTCAGGTCCGCGCCGAAGGCAACGCCGTGCGTGCCATGCCCATCGCGGTTGGCTGCGATCGTGCCCGAGACGTGGGTGCCATGGGTCGCGAAACTCGCGCCTTCGTAATAGCCCCAGCTGTTGAGCAGGTCGCGGATGCGATCATCGAACTCGGGATCGAAGATGTTGAAGTCCACGGCGACCACGTCGCCATCGCTGCTGAAGCAGCCATCCGGGCCATCCACCACGGTGGTGTTGGTGCACAGGCTGCCATCGGGCAGCACGTCGGCCAGGTGGATGCTGCGGTGGTTCTTGCCGGCGAATTCATCGTGGTCCAGGCCGGTGCCGCTGTCGAACACGCCCAGGCGGATGCCGGTGCCGGTCAGGCCGCGCGCATAGGCGTACTGCGCATTGGTGGCGGCCAGGCCCCAGTCGGCCTGGAATTCGGCGGTGTTCCAGCTGTCCAGATCGCCGGGCTGGCCCATGACCGGGCCGGCGTCGGCAGCGGCCGCGCGCACGGTGGCGACCGGCACGGTGACGGTGCCCGTCAACGGGACCGACACGCGGTAGCTGGCGCTCTGCACCTGCCGCTGCTGCTGGTAGCGCAGCAGATCATCGTCCGGGGAGGCCGCCAGTGCGGGGAGCGCGATCGCGGCGAGCAGGGTGGCGGTGATGGCCGAGGCGAGGACACTCGGGCAGGCGCGGCGCGAAGAAGAACGGTACGACGGGAGCGAAGTCATTGCGGGAACACTTCCTTGATCTGATTCGAGGTGCGACATCGAACGCTGCCGGGCATCACGCCAACAGCGGCGCGCCAGTCCATCCAGCGCCGGAGCAGCCTACGCGAAATTGTCGTCGTGCCGTGGCGAAAGATTCATATGAAACGTTTAGGGATTTTCCTACCCCACTGCACTTCGCCACTTGGCAAAACCCCGTCTATCCCGCTAGCGTCAGCACCTTGAGTCCACGGGGTGTTGGGGAATCCATGCATAGAGTATTGAGCGTCGGCATCGGCCTGGCGTTGTTTTCGATCGCCACGCTGCCCACATCGGCCGCCTCGCGCTTCGTCCAGGATCCGTATCCGAGCACCTATGCGCCGATCGCATCGGCCCCGGTGCTGATCAGCAACGCGACCGTGCTGACCGGCACCGGTGTGCGCCTGGACAACGCGGACGTGCTGCTGCGCGATGGCCGCATCGCGGCGATCGGCACTGCCCTGGCGGCACCGGCCGATGCGATCCGCGTGGATGGCCTGGGCAAGTGGGTGACGCCGGGCATCATCGATGTGCACTCGCACCTAGGCGTCTATCCCAGCCCGGGCGTGAGCGCGCACAGCGACGGCAACGAGATGACCGCACCGGTCACCGCCAATGTCTGGGCCGAGCATTCGGTGTGGCCGCAGGACCCCGGCTTCGCCGCGGCGATGGCCGGCGGGGTGACCTCGATGCAGGTGCTGCCCGGCTCGGCCAACCTGGTCGGCGGGCGCGGCGTGACGCTGAAGAACGTGCCGGCCACCAGCTACCAGGCGATGAAATTCCCGGGCGCGCCGTGGGGCCTGAAGATGGCCTGCGGCGAGAACCCCAAGCGCGTCTACGGCGGCAAGGGCACCGCGCCCGGCACGCGCATGGGCAACGTGGCCGGCTACCGCGCCGCGTTCATCGATGCCAGCGAGTACATCGCCAAGAACACCCCGAAGCAGCCGAAGAAGAAGCGCTGGTTCAGTGGCAGCGACCAGGGCGACAGCGCCGGTGACAGCGGCGGCAAGCGCGATCTGAAACTGGACACGCTGGCCGGTGCGATCCAGGGCGACATCCGCGTGCACATCCACTGCTACCGCGCCGATGAGATGGAAACGATGCTGGATCTCTCCAAGGAGTTCGGCTTCAGGATCGCCGCCTTCCACCATGGCGTGGAAGCCTACAAGCTGGCCGACCGGCTCGCGCAGGAAGGCGTGTGCGGCGCGCTGTGGGCCGATTGGTGGGGCTTCAAGATGGAAGCCTTCGACGGCATCCAGGAAAACGTGGCGCTGGTCGACCGGCCGGCCAACAGCTGTGCGATCGTGCATTCCGATTCGCCCGAAGGCATCCAGCGGCTCAACCAGGAGGCGGCCAAGGTGATCGCCAACGCACGCCGCGCCGGGATCGAGATCGCGCCGGAACGGGCGATGATGTGGCTCACCTCCAACGCCGCCCGTTCGCTGGGCGTGGAGAAGCAGACCGGCAGCCTGGAGGTCGGCAAGATGGGCGACGTGGTGGTCTGGAACGGCAGCCCGTTCAGCTCGTATGCGCTGGCCGAAAAAGTCTATGTGGACGGCCACCAGGTCTACGACCGCGCCGATGTGCGCCGGCAGCCGCTGTCGGACTTCATGCTCGGCCAGGAGGCACGCCCATGAGCGCACGCTCCGTTTCGCGCCTGCTGCCCCGCGCCCTGCTGCTGCTCGCCGGCGCCTGCGCCGTGCCCGCCGCGCTCGCCCAGGAGGTGCTGATCCGCAACGCCACCGTGCATACGGCCGGCACCCGCGGCAGCCTGGACCACACCGATGTGCTGATCCAGGGCGGCATCATCCGCGCGGTCGGCACCGGCCTGGCCGCACCGGCCGGTGCCAGCGTGGTCGAGGCCAACGGCAAGCCGCTGACCCCGGCATTGTTCGGCGGCATCACCGACATCGGCATCGAAGAAGTCTCCGGTGAATCGGCCACGGTGGACAGCACGCTCAAGCTGGAGGACCAGCCGCTGCGCCCGGAGTTCGATGTCAGCCTGGCCTACAACCCGGATTCGGTGCTGGTCCCGGTAGCCCGCGTGGATGGCATCGGCTTCACCGTGCTGGGCGCCAATACCGGCGGGGGCTTCATCGCCGGCCAGGGCGGCGTGATGCGGCTCGATGGCAGCGCCGATCCGATCGGCCCGCTGGCATTGTTCATCCGGCTCGGTGCCGGCGGCGCCGAACTCACCGGCAACTCGCGCGCCGCGCAGTGGATGCTGCTCGAGCAGATGGTCAGCGAGGCGCGCGGACGCGTGGCGGTCGATTCCCCGCATGCACTGCTGACCCCCGCGGGCCGCGCCACGCTGGCGCGGTACCTGGGCGGCCAGGGGCGCATCGTGGTGCAGGTCGACCGTGCGGCCGACATCCGCCAGCTGCTGCGCTGGGCCGCGCGCGAAAAGGTGAAGATCGCCATCGCCGGCGGCGCCGAAGCCTGGCGCGTGGCACCGCAGCTGGCGCAGGCCGGCGTGCCGGTGTTCGTGGATGCGCTGGGCAACCTGCCAACCAGCTTCGATCAGCTGGGGGCGACGCTGGAAAACGCGGCCCGGCTGCACAAGGCCGGTGTGATGGTCAGTTTCGCCCAGCGGGACGATGCCTCGCACAACGCGCGCAAGAACCGGCAGCTGGCCGGCAATGCGGTGGCCAACGGACTGCCGTGGGCCGAGGGCCTGGCCGGGCTGACCCGCGTACCGGCGCAGGTGCTCGGTGTAGGCGACCGGATCGGCACCATCGAACCGGGCAAGCTGGCCGATCTGGTGCTGTGGGAGGGCGACCCGCTCGATGTCGGCCATTACGCCGAGCAGGTCTGGCTGGGCGGCCGCGCGGTGCCGATGCGCTCACGCCAGACCGAGCTGCGTGATCGCTACCTGGCCCCGGCCTCGGCCGAGCCACGCGCGTACACCCGCTGACCGGGACAGCGCGGCCGGTGCCCTCCACCGGCCGCGCGGCGGCCACCGACCCGCTGCGGGAGTCCTCTGCTGGGGCTGGCTGAAGCCCCGGTCAGGTAAGCCGACCCGTTTTGAGATAGCTTTCACATTTTCCGGACCTACATCTGCCAGGAGGGGGCACAGGATGCGCATCGGAATCGTGGTCGACTCTGCGTGTGATCTACCGCAGGAGTTCATTGAACAACACAACATCGTGCTGCTGCCGATCACCGTCCGCATTGGCGAGGCCGTGCTGGCCGACCATCGCGACGAACAGGCGACGCTCAGCTTCCTGCATGCCCACGTGGCCGAACACGGTGCCGAAGCGGAGACCATCCCCTTCAGCGTCAACCAGATCCGGGATCTGTTCCTGGGCAAGCTGGTGATCGATTACGACCATGTGTTCTGCATGACGATCACCCGCACCCGCAGCCCGATCCACGACAACGCGATGCAGGCCAGCTTCGCGATCCTCAACGATTACAAACCGGTGCGGCAGGCGGCCGGCTTCAATTCGCCATTCGCGCTGCGCGTGCTCGATACCCAGAACCTGTTCGCCGCCCAGGGCGTCACGGCGGTCGAGGCGGTGCGCCTGCGCGACAGCGGCGCCAGCGTGCAGCAGATCCGCGAGCGACTGGAGCTGCTGGCCAGCAACGTGCACGGCTACATGATCACCCGCGATCTGTACTACATGCGCGCCCGTGCGCGGCACAAGGGCGACCGCAGCGTGGGCCTGCTCAGTGCCGCCCTGGGCAGCGCGCTGGACATCAAGCCGGTGCTGCACGGGTACCGCGGCGAGACCGGGCCGGTGGCCAAGATCAAGGGCTTCGAGAACGCCGTGCAGAAGCTGTTCGAGTTCGTCGGCCAGCGGGTCAAGGCCGGGCTGATGACGCCGACGGTGTGCCTCAGCTATGGCGGCGAACTGGCCGATCTGAGGGCCCTGCCCGGCTACGATGCGCTGCGCGCGACCTGCGATGCGCACGGGGTGCAGGTGTTCGAGGCGGTGATGAGCCTGACCGGGATGGTCAATGTCGGCAAGGGCGCGCTGACCATCGGCTTCGCGGACGAGCCGCACACCTTCAGCGGCTGACGGCACAGCTCGACAGCGCAGCGGCCCTGCCACGATCTCGGCATGGCCGCCGGTTCTGCACGCGGATTGCACCGCGTCTCTGCCAGCCTTGCCGCATTCAAAGGAGGCCACCATGCCAAGTTATGACATCAGCCTGCCGGACCCGGCCAAGGCACGCGGCAACGATCCGGACCTGTCCTTCCACGCCCAGGGCGCGGCGGGCCTGGCCGAGGAACTTCAGAACGCTCTGCGCACGCCGGTGCTGTTCGACCGCTGGCGCGCCAAGCAGGACGATCCTGACGCCGTCGACCCAGCCTGGGCGGCGACGGATCCGTCGGCCACCGTGACCGGTGCGCAGGACGATCTGCGGATCAACCTGGTCGCCACCACCAGCATCGACAGCGAGGTGTTCAAGCAGCGCCTGCGCCTGCTGGCCGGCAGTCACTGGGAACTGCGCAACGTCCGTTGAGGCGTGAGCGGGCGTGCGGGCAGAACGCCGGCACGCCCCGCCCCACATGTCATTCCCGACCGGCGTGTCTCAACCGGCGTGCTGGAAGCGGTACGCCGCCACCGCGATGACCGCGGCCAGCACCAGCAGGATCGCAAACCCATAGCGCAGCCGGAACGGGATGGGCACCCGACCCAGCTCTTTCTCGGTCTGCCGGGTGTCCAGCAGCCAGCCGTGACCGCACTGCGGGCACGCCAGTTGATAGCGCTTGGCATAGACCATGCCGAACAGCAGGTCGAATTCGGCGAACCGGTAGCGCAACTGCGGTTCGAAGCCGGTGACCTCCTCGCAGCGCGGGCAGTGCCCCGGCTGCGCCTCACCGATGGCGATCACGCGCTCGCCCTGGCCGATCATGAACATCATGCAGGCACCCCCTTGCCTGGCCGGAGCGCCAGCGTGCCACGTCGCCGGGCGGCTGCCCAGTGGGTGGCCGCCGCCGCGCGCCCTCAGCCGTGCAGCGCCTTGGCGTGGTGCGCGATGTGCTCACCGATGAAGCTGCTGATGAAGTAGTAGCTGTGGTCGTAACCGGGCTGCAGGCGCAGCGTCAGCGGATGACCGGCGGCGGTGCAGGCGGCCTGCAGCCACTGCGGCTGCAGCTGGCTGTCCAGGAACTCATCGCCACCGCCCTGGTCGACCAGCAACGGCAGGCGCTCCTCGGCGCTGGCCACCAGCGCGCTGGCATCCCATGCCTCCCACTGGCTGCGGTCCTCGCCCAGATAGGCGGTGAACGCTTTCTGGCCCCACGGCACGCGGGTCGGTGCGACGATCGGCGAAAACGCCGAGACGCTTCTGTAGCGACCGGGATTCTTCAACGCGATCACCAGCGCGCCATGGCCGCCCATCGAATGCCCGCTGATGCTGCGCGCGTCCGTGGCCGGCAGATGCGCCTCGATCAGCGCCGGCAGTTCCTGCACCACGTAGTCGTACATGCGGTAGTGCGGCGCCCACGGCTGCTCGGTGGCATTGAGATAGAAGCCGGCGCCCTTGCCCAGGTCGTAGCCTTCGGCATCGGCGATGTCATCGCCCCGCGGGCTGGTGTCCGGCGCGACCAGTATCACGCCGTGCTCGGCGGCATAGCGCTGCGCGCCGGCCTTGGTGATGAAGTTCTGTTCGTTGCAGGTCAGCCCACTGAGCCAGTACAGCACCGGCAGCTTCTGCGTGGCGGCCTGCGGCGGCAGGTAGACGGCCACGTTCATCTCGCAGCCCAGCACCTGCGAGGTGTGGCGGTAGACGTCCTGCCAGCCGCCGGCGGCGGCGCGGTGTTCGATGCGTTCCATGATGGTTCTCCGTAGGGGCGGCGCGGATGGCGCGCCGCCCGCAGTCACTCAGAAATGCACGACCGAGCGGATCGACTTGCCGTCATGCATCAGGTCGAACGCCTCGTTGATCTCGTCCAGGCCCATCGTGTGGGTCACGAACGGGGCCAGCTCGATGTCACCGTTCATGGCGTCTTCGACCATGCCCGGCAGCTGGCTGCGGCCCTTGACGCCTCCGAAGGCGGTGCCCTTCCACGAGCGGCCGGTGACCAGCTGGAACGGACGGGTCGAAATTTCCTGGCCCGAACCGGCCACGCCGATCACCACCGACTGGCCCCAGCCACGGTGCGCGCATTCCAGCGCCGCACGCATCACGTTGACGTTGCCGATGCACTCGAAGGTATGGTCCACGCCCCAGGTCGTCATCTCCACGATGACCTGCTGGATCGGCTTGTCATGGTCCTTCGGGTTGATGCAGTCGGTCGCGCCGAACTGCTTGGCCAGCTCGAACTTGGAGGGGTTGGTGTCGATCGCGAAGATGCGGCCGGCCTTGGCCTGGCGCGCGCCCTGGATCACGGCCAGGCCGATGCCGCCCAGCCCGAACACCGCCACCGAATCGCCTTCCTGCACCTTGGCGGTGTTGTGCACCGCGCCGATGCCGGTGGTCACGCCGCAGCCGAGCAGGCAGACGTGTTCCGGGTTGGCCTCCGGGTTGATCTTGGCCAGCGAGACTTCGGCCACCACGGTGTACTCGCTGAAGGTCGAGCAGCCCATGTAGTGGTAGATCGGCTCGCCGTTGTAGCTGAAGCGGGTGGTGCCATCGGGCATCACGCCCTTGCCCTGGGTGGCGCGCACGGCCACGCACAGGTTGGTCTTGCCCGAGGTACAGAACAGGCACTCGCCGCACTCGGCGGTGTACAGCGGGATCACGTGGTCGCCCGGCTTGACGCTGGTGACGCCCTCGCCCACTTCGACCACGATGCCGGCGCCTTCATGGCCGAGCACGGCCGGGAACAGGCCTTCGGGATCATCGCCGGACAGCGTGAATGCATCGGTGTGGCAGACACCGGTGTGGGTGATCTTGACCAGCACTTCGCCCTTCTGCGGCGGCGCGACATCGATCTCGACGATCTTCAGCGGTTCGCCAGCGGCGAAGGCAACAGCGGCACGGGATTTCATCGGGGTATCTCCTGCAGGACAAAGGAATGGGGGGTGCGGCGCGCGGTGGACCCGCGTGCCGTCATTTCAGGTAGGACCGGATCAGCATGCTCATCTCGCGCACGCGCTCATCGCGCTGCGCATCGGACTGGGCCGGCTGGCCGAACTCTTCGCGCAGATGGGCTTCCATCACTTCGGACATCAGCCCATTGACGGCACCGCGGATCGCGGCGATCTGCTGCAGCACCGGCCCGCACTCGGCCCCGGCTTCCAGCGCGCGGTCGAGCGCATCGCACTGGCCGCGGATCCGACGGACCCGGGCGAGGACGCGCTTTTTTTCGTGCGGGGAATGCGGCATGGGGTGACGGGCCAGTTAACTATACTGGGGGTGAGTATACGGCAGACCGTCGTTCAGTGCAGCGCGCGGTCGTTAGACGCACCTCGACAGGCCCGGACGGCCTGCGCAACCCCGGTCGTGAAGAGCCCCGTCCTGCATAGCTGCCTGCTCGCTCAGCGGCTCTGGAAACGGTAGATCACCGAGCCCGGCGAGGGACGTGCGTAGGCCTGGCCGGCAACCTCCACGATCGGCAGCGGATAGCTGCCGTCGCGCATCAGCCCGGCGTGTTTGAAACGCTGCTGGAACGCATTCTGGATCGCGGGATGATCGATGTCGTGGTACCGCACCGGCACTCGCGCTGCCGCCAGTTCATCCAGCATCCGGCGGGTGATGCTGCAGCCATCGCGCCCGAACACCGCCACGCTGTGGCGCTCCGCTACGATCTGCGCCGGCGCGACCTCGGCCATGGGCGCCGCCACCGGCCGCGCGCCGAACACCCGCTGCTTCACATGCAGCACGCCGCCGGCCACCCCGAGCAGCAGCAACAGCACCATGATCCGATTCATCGACGTTCCTTCGTCAGGCGGACCCGTTGTCCGCTGCCGACGCTAGCATGCCCGCCGCGCCGCCATCCAGATCTCGGATCCAATCCACGAACGCCCGCAGGGCCGAGGGCATCTGCCGCTGGCGCGCGTAATACAGCACGAAACCCGGGAAAGCCGGGCACCACGGCTCCAGCACCGCCTGCATGCGCCCGGCGGCATGGGGTGGCGGGCTGATCAGGGCCGATGATCCGAGGGTCGGCGGCGGCGTGCCAGATAGATGCGACCGGCAACCAACACCGCAAATGCCACTACCGCCGTCCGAACGAGCGGATCAGGCGAGACGCTCGGCTGGGGCCAGAACGCGAGCCAGCCCGCGAGCACTGCGAAACTGACCAACGCCAGCAACGCGAGCGCCCTTGCTAGACGGGGGAAGAATGGCAGGGCCAGCAACGGCGCCGCGACAAGCAGCAGCCCCGCCCCGCCACACGCCAGTGCCGCGCGGCCCTGCGTAACATTTCCCGTCGTTGCGATCGTCAGGATCAGCACCCCGTACAGCGCAAGGATGGCACCGCCGACCACCGCCAGAATGTTCACGAATCGTCGGTTACGCATCCATTTCACCGTTGATGAGGACAGGCCGTGGATCTGCACCACTCCAAGCCAGATACGTCTGGGCAGATGCGAGGCGCATGCGCAGAATGCAGCATCTGCCGTTGAAGAACGAGCATCCCGGGCAGATGCCGCCCGCAGCCGCTATCCCCGCAGCAGATCAATGAACGCCCGCAGCGCAGACGACATCTGCCGCTGCCGTGGGTAATACACCGCAAAGCCTGCGAACGGCTCGCTCCAGTCCTCCAGCACGGCAACCAGCCGGCCGTCGTCCAGATACGGGCGTGCGGAATCTTCCAGCACGTAGGCCAGCCCCAACCCATCCACCACCGCCTGCAGGATCGTGTTCTGATCACCCAACGTCAGGCGCCCGGGCACGTCGATCTCCAGTGCCTGGCCATCGCGTTCGAACTGCCACTTGTAGAGATGGCCACTGGCGAAGCGGAACCGCACACACTCGTGTCGATGCAGATCACGGGGGTGCTGCGGTATCTCCCGCCCCGCCAGATAGGAGGGCGCACCCACGATCAGGCCGCGCAGCGCCGGCCCCAGGGGCACGGCCACCATGTCTTCCGGCACCGATTCGTGCAGCCGCACGCCAGCGTCGTAACCGCCGGCGACGATATCCACCAGGCCATCGTCCTGGGCCAACTCCAAACGCACATCCGGGTGCGCAAGCAGGAACTTCGCCAGGCGTGGGCCGAGCTGGGTCTGGACGGCGGCGCGGGTGGCGTTGATCCGCAGCAGGCCGGCGGGTGCGGCACGGAAGTGGTTCATCTCTTCCAATGCGTCATGCACCTGCCCCAGCGCGGGCTGCAGGCGCTCGAGCAGGCGCTGGCCGGCTTCGGTGAGGGCGACGCTGCGGGTCGTGCGATGGAACAGACCCACGCCCAGGCGTTCTTCCAGCGCGCGGATCGCGTAGCTGACCGCCGAGGTGGACAGCGCCAACTCGGCCCCGGCCTTGCGGAAGCTGCGGTGGCGGGCCACGGCGGCGAAGGCGGCCAGATGGGTCAGGTTGTCAGTGGCCATGATTATCCCGTTTCACTTGATGAAGCATGCCGATATCCTGACTTTTTGTGCACGGGATCGGCGCGTATTGTAAAGCGCCTTTCTACAAACCTGCCAAGGATTCCCCATGTCCCTCGCCCATGGCTATGCGGTGCACGACCAGACCGCGCCGCTGGTGCCGTTCTCCTTCGAACGTCGCCCAGCCGGTCCCGATGACGTCCGCATCGAGATTCTCTTCAGTGGCATCTGCCACTCCGATCTGCACCAGGCCCGCGACGACTGGGGCGGCGCCAAGTTCCCGATGGTGCCCGGCCACGAGATCATCGGCCGCGTGACCGAAGTCGGCGCCAACGTCACCCGCTTCAAGGTCGGTGATTTCGCCGGTGTCGGCTGCATGGTCGATTCCTGCCGCCACTGCGCCGCCTGCGATGAAGATCTGGAGCAGTACTGCGAGAAGGGCGCCACCTACACCTACAACAGCACCGAGCGCGACAGCGGCCAGCCGACCTTCGGCGGCTACTCCGACCACATCGTGGTCGAGCAGCGCTTCGTGGTGAAGGTGTCCGAGACCCTCGACCTCAAGGCCGCCGCACCGCTGCTGTGCGCGGGCATCACCACCTACTCCCCGCTGCGCCATTGGAAGGTCGGCCCCGGCCAGAAGGTCGGCGTCATCGGCCTGGGCGGCCTGGGCCACATGGGCGTGAAGTTCGCCAAGGCGATGGGCGCCACCGTGGTGATGATCACCACCACCCCGGAAAAGGGTGCCGATGCCAAGCGCCTGGGCGCCGATGACGTACTGGTCTCGCGCGATCCGGCACAGATGAAGGCCCATGCGGGCAGCTTCGATTTTCTGCTCAACACCATCCCGGTCAGCCACGACACCAACCCGTACATGGGCCTGCTCAAGCGCGATGCGACGATGTGCCTGGTCGGCGTGTTGACCGAGCTGGATCCGCCGCTGATGGGCGCTGCGATGATGTTCGGCCGCAAGCACGTCACCGGCTCGGCGATCGGCGGCATGGCCGAAACGCAGGAAATGATGGACTTCTGTGCCGAACACAACATCGTCAGCGATGTGGAAGTGATCGACATCAAGACCGTCAACGAGGCCTGGGAGCGCATGGCCAGGAACGATGTGCGCTACCGCTTCGTGATCGACATGGGCACGCTGGAAAAGGCGGCCTGATTCCGGCGCAGCCACACATGAAAAACCCCGGCAATGCCGGGGTTTTTTTGTTGCCGATCCGTACGCGGATCAGTACGCGAAGGCCTTGAACACCGGATCGATGTTGCCGCCCCACTCGCCGTGGAACAGCGCCAGCTTGCGGTCGGCCGGGGTCAGCCCGGAATCAACGATCTCCTGCAGCACCTCCAGGAACTTGCTTTCGTCCTGACCATCGGCATTGCGTGCGGCGCGGCGCTTGAGGCCGGCCACGGCGATCTTCAGCGCTTCGCGCGCGAGGTCCAGCACGGTGCCGTTGCGGAACGGCAGCTTCAGCCCATGCCGCGGCACGCCATCGCGCAGCACGTTGCGTTCGACCAGGCTGAAATCGCGGACCAGGTCCCACGCCGCATCCAGCGCGGCATCGTCATACAGCAGGCCCACCCAGAACGCGGGCAGCGCGCACAGGCGGCTCCACGGGCCGGCATCGGCACCGCGCATTTCCAGGTACTTCTTCAGCCGCACTTCCGGGAAGGCGGTGGTCATGTGGTCGGACCAGTCGCGCAGCGTGGGCAACTGGCCCGGCAGCACCGGCAGCTTGCCGAGCATGAAATCGCGGAAGCTCTGGCCGCTGGCATCGTGGTACTTGCCGTCGCGGTAAGAGAAGTACATCGGCACATCGAGTAGGTAATCCACGTAACGCTCGTAGCCGAAGCCGTCTTCGAACACGAAGTCGAGCATGCCGGTGCGGTCGTTGTCGGTGTCCGTCCAGATGTGCGAGCGATAGCTCTGGTAGCCGTTCGGCGCGCCTTCGGTGAACGGTGAATCGGCGAACAGCGCGGTGGCGATCGGCTGCAGCGCCAGCGACACGCGGAACTTCTTCACCATGTCCGCTTCGGTTGCGTAATCCAGGTTGACCTGCACCGTGCAGGTGCGCGTCATCATGTCCAGGCCGAGCGTGCCGACCTTGGGCATGTACTCGCGCATGATCTTGTAGCGGCCCTTGGGCATCCACGGCATTTCATCGCGGGTCCACTTCGGCTGGAAGCCCATGCCGAGGAAGCCCAGCTGCAGTTGGCCGGCCACCTGTGCCACTTCATTGAGGTGGGTGCCGGTTTCCACGCAGGTCTGGTGGATGGTTTCCAGCGCCGCGCCGGACAATTCCAGCTGGCCGGCCGGCTCCAGGGTCACCGAGGCGTTGTCGCGCAGCAGCGCGATGGTGTGGCCGCCCTCTTCCACCGGGTCCCAGCCGAAGCGGGTCAGCCCCTTGAGCAGGGCCTCGATGCCACGTTCGCCATCGAAGGTCGGCGGACGCAGGTCATCCAGGCGGAAGCCGAACTTCTCGTGCTCGGTGCCGATGCGCCACTGCGCCTGGGGCTTTTCGCCGGAGGCCAGCGTGGCGACCAGTTCATTACGGTCGGTGATCGGCGTCTCGGCGACGTGGCTGGGGCTCGACAAGGGGGAGGCTCGCAGGATTCTGGTCAGGGCGGGGATGTGGGGTTGGCGCCCCTGCATCGCAAGGGCGCACTATATCGTGGCGTCCCCCACCGTCGTGTCACCGTGACGGGTTTCAGCGTCCTACCGGGATGGGCTTGACCGGCGCGCGGGGCGCCCGGCGTGCAGCGGCGTTCTACACTATCGGCATGACCCCCGCCCTGTCGCCCACCACCGCGCTGCTGGCGCGCCTGGCCTCGCTGGCTGACTGCCAGCGCGCCGACGGCTATGCCTGCATCACTGCACGTCGCGAACACGGCGCTTCGTCGGTGGAGATCCCGCAGCCGCAGTTCGCGATCCTGCTGCAGGGGCGCAAGCAGGTCCGCACCGCGCAGCAGTCGCTGGTGTTCGTGCCGGGGGACCTGTTCCTGATCACCCGCCGCTGCCGGATCGATGTGCTCAACAGTCCCGACCCCGACAGCGGGCTCTACCTCAGTGCGGTGGTGCCGATGTGCGCCGAAGCCCTGGCCGCCGCGCGGGCGCTGTGGAACGAGCCGCTGCCCGAGGCCGGCGATGCCCTGGCCCGGCTGCCGCTGGCCGAGTACGGCGATACCCTGCTGCAGTGGCGGCAGGCACTGGAGCACGGGCACTACACCGAAGCCCGTCTGGCGCTGGCCGCATTGGCGGTGGCGTTCTGCCGGCGCGGCCATGGCAGCCTGCTGATCGCACCCGAGCCCAGCCTGGGCGAACGCATCCGCGACCTGATCGCCGCCCAGCCCGACCGCGACTGGCAGTCGCGCGATTTCGAAGACCATCTCGGCCTGAGCGGGGCCACGCTGCGCCGGCGCCTGGCCGTCGAACAGTCCAGCGTGCGCGAACTGATCACCGATGCGCGGCTGGCGCATGCCATGAACCTGCTCTACACCACCCGGCTGCCCCTGAAGACCGTGGCCGCGCGGGTCGGCTACCGCTCGCTGGGCAGCTTCAACAAGCGCTTCGCCGCGCGCTATGGTCTGGACCCGGCCGCGATCGGCAGCGCCTGAGCGCGAGCGGATCGCGCGCCATTCTGAGCGGAACGCCGCCGCGGCCGCGCGCAGCATGGGGACACCGCGGCGCTGCCGCCCTGTCCGGAATCCTGCCATGTCCTTCCCCCGCCTCCGCACGCTGGCCGTCGCCGTCGTGCTGGCCGCTGCCGCCGGCCCCGCCTGGTCCACCACCCCGAACAGCCCGCGCGAGCAGGTGCCGGGCGTGTATCACCAGCAGATCGGCACGCTGCAGGTCACCGCGCTGTTCGATGGCACGGTGGCGCTGGGCCGGCAGGAACTGGTCGGGATCGCCCCCGGCGCGGTCACCCGGCTGCTGGAGCACCGCTACGTGCCCGAGGATGGCAAGGGCCTGCAGACCGCGGTCAATGCCTACCTGGTGCAGCGCGGTGACCACCTGACCCTGATCGATACCGGCACCGCGCAGTGCTTCGGCCCGGGCCTGGGCCAGGTGCTGGGCAACCTGCGCCGGGCCGGCTACGACCCGGCGCAGGTGGACGATGTCCTGCTCACCCACGCCCATCCGGACCACCTGTGCGGCCTGCTGGATGCGCACGACCAGGTCGCCTTCCCGAACGCCACGGTGTGGCTGTCCGCCGCCGATGCCGGCTACTGGCTGGACCCGGCCAGTGACGCCACCGCGCCGCAGGGCGTGCGCTTCGCCTTCGCGCTGGCGCGCAAGGCGGTGGCACCCTACGCGGCGGCCGGCACGCTCAAGCGGTTCGTGCCCGGCGATGCGCTGCCGACCGGCATCACCGCGCTGGACAGCCACGGCCACACGGTCGGCCATGTGTCCTACCGGCTCGATGGCGGCACCGGCCGGCAGCTGCTGGTGTGGGGGGACATCGTGCATTTCCACGCGGTGCAGTTCGCCCAGCCACAGGCCGCGTACGAAGCAGACAGCGACCGCGCGGCGGCGATCGCCAGCCGGCGCCGGATGATGGCGCAGGCGGCGGATCAGGGGTGGTGGGTCGCCGGCGCGCACCTGCCGTTCCCGGGGCTGGGGCATGTACGTCGCGAGGGGGCGGCGTTCGCCTGGGTGCCCGGCGAGTTCGCCCCGTTGCCGGCGCACTGACCGGGCACGCCCGTGCCGGTCACGGGCAGGGATGGATCCACGCTGGGCGTGGATCCAGGGCCGGGGTCAGGCGGCTTCCGGGGCCGGCTTGTTCAGGCCCAGCCAGCCGCCGATGATGCCGCGCGCCTCTTCCACGCCCTGGCGGGCCGGGCCGGAGAAGGTCTGCACGCTGACCGTATCGCCGAAGGAGGACTGCAGCTCCTTGCGCACCTTCTGCAGGGCGATGCCCTGCTGGCCGCGGCCCAGCTTGTCGGCCTTGGTCAGCAGTGCGTGGGCCGGCAGCCCGCGCTGCACCGCATAGGCCAGCATCTGCCGGTCGTAGTCCTTCAGCGGGTGACGGATGTCCATCACCACCACCAGGCCACGCAGCGCCTCGCGGGTACGGAAGTACTGGTCGATGAAGGCCTGCCAGTGCGCCTGCAGGTCCAGCGGCACCTTGGCGTAGCCGTAACCGGGCAGATCGACCAGCTTGGCCTCCGGGGTGACCTCGAAGAACACCAGCTGCTGGGTGCGGCCGGGCGTCTTGGAGACCCGGGCCAGGCTGTTCTGGCGGGTCAGGGCGTTGAGGGCGCTGGATTTGCCGGCATTGGAGCGCCCGGCAAAGGCGACTTCCGCGCCGACATCCTCCGGCAATTGCCGGCTGGTGTGGGCCGAAAGCAGGTATTGGGCACGTTCGAGGAGCAATGACATGGGCATAGGATCGCATGTCCGGGCCGAATCCGCGCTGCCCGCCGCCGGTTTTGCTGCACCCTGCGTTGACCGTGGCGCAAAACGGCATGGATAATCGGCCGATCCCCGTGGTTGCGGTCCCGCAACTGCCAGGCCGGTCCACACGGAGCTTCCGCATGCGCCACGCTCGCGTTCTTGCCGTTTCCGCTGTTGTTGTCTCCCTGCTGGCCGCCGTCGCGGTTGCCCAGACCTCGATCACGCCGTTGCCCGACCCCGGGCCGATCAAGACCGCCTCGCTGGAGGTGGATTTCAGCAAGACCACGTGGGGCGATCCCAAGGCCGGCCAGACCAAGGCCGCCGCCTGCGCGGCCTGCCACTCGGCCGATGGCAATTCCACGGTGGAGATGTACCCCAGCATCGCCGGCCAGAGCGAGCGCTACAGCGCCCAGCAGATGGCCCTGATCGCCAATGGCCAGCGCACCTCCGGGGCCGCGGCGGCGATGGTGCCGTTCGTGCAGGACCTCACCCCGCAGGACATGCGCGACATCGGCGCCTACTTCGCCACCCAGAAGGCCACCGCCGGCATCGCCGACGATGGTGCGGTCACCGAAGGCCCGTACGCCGGCAGGAAGTTCTACGAGATCGGCCAGCAGCTGTACCGCGGCGGCGATGCCGAGCGCGGCATCCCGGCCTGCATGGCCTGCCATGGCCCGACCGGTGCCGGCAACCCGGGCCCGGCCTACCCGCATATCAGCGGCCAGCACGCGGCGTACGTCGCGCGCCGGCTGCAGGAGTACCAGGCCGGGACCACCCAGGAAACCGACAAGGCGCACTTCCAGATCATGGCCACGATCGCCAAATCGTTGACCGAGCAGGAGATCCAGGCGCTGGCCAGCTATCTGCAGGGCCTGCACAACCGCGCCGACGATGTCGCCGCCGCGGCCCCGCCGGCGGCGCCGGTCGCGGCCCCATAAGCACCGTTCGGCGGCGCGGCTGTTCCCGCGCCGCCGTGACGGGTTATGTTCCCCCCACGCCGGCGACTGGGCCGGCGTCGTTTTTTCCGATGGAGATGGATGTAGATGACGTTGATGCCCCGCCTGATGCTGTTGCTGCTGGCCCTGAGCCCCCTGAGCGCCCTGGCCGCCCCCGCCGCCCCGCTGGTGGAGGGCCGGGATTACGAACAGATCGACGCGCCCGGCCCGTTCGCGCCGCTGGCCGGCAAGATCGAAGTGGTGGAGATGTTCGGCTACACCTGCCCGCACTGCGCGCACTTCGAGCCGCAGCTGGAAGCCTGGGCCGCCAAGCTGCCCAAGGATGTGCGCTTCACCCCGGTCCCGGCCGCCTTTGGTGGGGTCTGGGATTCGTTCGCGCGCGCCTACTACGCCGCCGATCAGCTCGGTGTCGCCAAGCGCAGCCACCGCGCCATGTTCGAGGCCCTGCACGAAAAGGGCTCGCTGCCGATGCAGAACGTTTCGCCGGATGAACTGGCCGCGTTCTACCAGGGCTACGGGGTCGCACCGGCCCAGTACATCGCCGCGCTCAAGAGCGATGCGGTGGATGCCAGGGTCAAGGCCGCGCGCGCATTCGCGGTGCGCACCAAGGTCCCCGGCACGCCCACGCTGATCATCAACGGCACCTACCTGGTCAAGGGCGATTCGTTCGAGGCCATGCTGCGCAACGCCGATGCCCTGATCGCCCGGGCCCGCGCCGGCGCCTCCCGCTGAACCAAGCTCGCTGAATCATCACGTACCGTGTACGCGGCCCGCTCGGGTCCGCGTGTCATCATTCCCCCCTGGCCGACGCCCACGGCGTCGGCCGCCTCATGCTCATCCGCTGGAGATGCTTCGATGAAAACCCGTTTCGCCCTCATGCTCATGGCCGTGCTGCCGATCCTGGCCGCCTGCAAGGCCCAGGACGGTACCGCCAACACCACCGCGCCGACCGAAGCTGCGCCCAGCGCGGCGCCGGCCAGCGAAACCGCTGCCCCGGCTGAGCAGGCCCCGGCCGCCACCGGCGAGACCGCCGCTGCCGAAACCGCTGCGGCCGAAGTGGCCGCGACCCCGTCGCCGGCCGCCTCCAGCCCGACCGGCCCGGAACCGGTCGCCGGTACCGACTACGAAGTGATCGAGAACGGCCAGCCGTTCCAGCCGGCCACCGGCAAGATCGAAGTGGCCGAGATCTTCGGCTACGTGTGCCCCGCCTGCGCGGCGTTCCAGCCGCTGATCGGGCCGTGGAAGGCCGGCCTGCCGAGCGATGTGAACTTCGTCTATGTGCCGGCCATGTTCGGCGGTACCTGGGATGAGTACGCCCGCGCCTTCTATGCCGCACAGAGCCTGGGCCTGCAGGACAAGACCCACGAAGCGCTGTATTCGGCCATCCACGCCGAGCAGACCCTGAAGGGCGAGCGCGGCCGCGATTCGGCTGCGGACATTGCCGCCTTCTACGCCAAGCACGGCGCGGATGCCCAGCAGTTCACCGCCGCGATGGGCAGTTTCGCCGTCAACGCCAAGACCAATGCCGCCAAGCAGTTCGCCCAGCGCAGCAAGATCAGCGGCACCCCGTCGGTGATCGTCAACGGCAAGTACCTGGTCAAGGGCAAGAGCTTCCCGGACATGCTGCGCATCGCCGATCACCTGATCGCCCGCGAACGCGCCGCCAAGGGCAACTGAGCCCGCCGGAGCCTGCAACCGTCGTGAATACCCCCCACACGCGGACCCTGCGCCTGCTGACCGCGAACATCCAGGCCGGTTCCAGTACCCGCCGCTACAGTGACTACGTGACCCGCAGCTGGTCGCACGCACTGCCGGCGGGGCGCAAGCGGACCAGCCTGGATGCCATCGCGCAGATGGCCCGCGAACATGACATCGTCGGCCTGCAGGAGGCCGACCCCGGCAGCCTGCGCTCGGGCTTCACCAACCAGACCCACTACCTGGCCGAGCGCGCCGGCTTCAATTACTGGAGCCACCAGCCGAACCGTCGCATGGGCGGGGTCGCCTCCAGCGCCAACGGCCTGCTCAGCAAGCTTGAGCCGATCGAGGTCCAGGACCACGCCCTGCCCGGCCGGATCGGCGGACGCGGCGTGCTGCTGGCCAAGTTCGGCGAAGGCGCGCAGGGCCTGGCGGTGGCGGTGGCGCATCTGTCGCTGGGGACCAATTCGCGCATGTCGCAGTTGGCCTTCATTGCGGATCTGCTGTCCGAGCACCCCAATGCCGTGCTGATGGGCGATTTCAACTGCCTGGCCGAGCGGCCGGAAATGCAGGTGCTGTACCAGAAGACCACCCTGCAGCCCCCGGGCTGCGTGGTGCCGACCTTCCCCAGCTGGCGCCCGGATCGGGCTATCGACCACATCCTGGTCAGCAACACCCTGCCGCAGCGCGACGCCGAAGCGGTGCCGGCGGCCTTCTCCGATCACCTGGCCCTGGCCATGTCCATCGACGTGCCCAGCAGCGCCCTGCGCTGAGCACGCCACGCCCGTCGCGATGGCGCGACGGGCGCCGGGGACACCGCTGTGTTTACGGCGACTCCACACGCCCTGTGCGATAAAGCCCGCCTCTGCCGCATGGCATCGGAGCTTCCCCCACCCCATGAGTACCCTGGAGCCGCATCCCACCGAGGTGCGCACGCTTCGGCCCGTTTTCCTGCTGGCCGCCACCCTTGTGGCGGCTTTTGCCATTCTGGTCACCGCGTTTCCCATCGATGCCGGCGTCATCCTGCTCGATGCCCAGACCTGGGCCTCGCGCAATGTCGGCTGGTACTACCTGCTGGCGATGACCGTGTACCTGGTGTTCGTGGTCGGCGTGGCGCTGTCCGGCTATGGCAACGTCAAGCTGGGCGCGGACCATGACGAGCCGGAATTCAGCTATCTGTCCTGGGCCGGCATGCTGTTCGCCGCCGGGATCAGCATCACCCTGTTCTTCTTCTGCGTCTCCGAACCGCTGACCCATTACCTGGTGCCCCCGCAGGGCGGCGTGGGCAGCGGCGAGGCCAGCGCGCGCCAGGCGATGCAGCTGCTGTTCCTGCACTGGGGCCTGCACGGCTGGGGCGTGTTCGCGCTCGCCGCGATGGCACTGGCCTACTTCGCCTACCGCCACAACCTGCCGCTGGCACTGCGCTCGGCGCTGTATCCGCTGATCGGCAAGCGCATCAACGGGCCGATCGGCTACACCGTGGATGCGCTGGGGATCGTGGCGACCGTGTTCGGGCTGGGCGCGGACATGGGCTTTGGCGTGCTGCATCTCAATGCCGGGCTGAACACCCTGTTCCCGGTGCCGCACGCGGCGTGGGTGCAGGTCGGGCTGATCGTGCTGATGATGGGCGCGGCGATCACCGTGGCCGTCTCCGGCGTGGAGAAGGGCGTGCGCTGGATGTCCAACATCAACATGCTGCTGGCGATCGCGCTGCTGCTGTTCATGCTGTTCGCCGGCCCGACCCAGTACCTGCTCAACGCCTTCATGCAGAACATGGGCGACTACCTGGGCAACGTGGTCGGCAAGAGTTTCGATGTGTACGCCTACGGCGGCCGCCCGGACTGGCTGGGCAACTGGACAGTGTTCTACTGGGCCTGGTGGATCGGCTGGGCCCCGTTCGTGGGCCTGTTCATCGCGCGCATTTCGCGCGGCCGCACCATCCGCGAATTCGTGCTGGGCGTGCTGCTGATTCCGCTCGGTTTCACCCTGGCGTGGCTGTCGATCTTCGGCAACAGCGCGCTGGACCAGATCCTGCACCACGATCAGGTGCACCTGGCGCAGATGGCGGTGGAGAACCCGCCGACCGTGCTGTACGCGCTGCTGGAAAGCTACCCGTGGAGCCGCACCGTCATCGCGGTGACGGTGGCGGTCAGCTTCATCTTCTTCGTCACCTCGGCCGACTCCGGCACGGTCGTGCTTTCCACGCTGTCCTCGCAGGGCGGCAATCCCGAAGACGATGGCCCGCGCTGGCTGCGGGTGTTCTGGGGCGTGATGACCGGCCTGGTCACCGCCGGGCTGCTGCTGGCCGGCAGCATGGATGCCCTCAAATCGGCCGTGGTGCTGGCCTCGCTGCCGTTCTCGGTGGTGCTGCTGCTGATGCTGTGGGGCCTGACCCGTGCGCTGGGCGAAGAATCGCAGCGCAAGAAGGCCTCCCAGTACTCCCCCATCCCGCTGATCGGGCAATCGCGGCACCAGCGCGGCTGGCGCCAGCGCATCACCCAGGCCGTGCATTTCCCGGTCCGCGACGAGGTGTACCGGTTCATGGACACCGACGTGAAGCCGGCGATCGACGCCGTTGCCGCGCAGCTGCTCGAACAGGGCCTGGACGTACAGACCAGGTTCGAGCCGGGCCAGATGGAACTGACCGTGGACCACGGCGAGCAGCAGGTGTTCACCTACCAGGTGATCATGCGCGGCTATCTCACCCCCTCCTTCGCCGCCCAGCGCTTCCGCAACCAGCGCTACTACCGCGCCGAAGTGCACCTGTATGAAGGGGGACAGGACTACGAGCTGTTCGGCTACAGCCGGCAGCAGATCATCAACGACATCATCGACCAGTACGAGCGTCACCTGCAGTTCCTGCATCTCACGCGTTGAGCTCGCACTGTCACCCGCTGCAAAGGAGTCATCGACATGCCCACCTTCCCCGACCAGTTGCTGTACATCGGCGGCCGCTACGTTCCCTCGCAGGGCGGCCGCACCTTCGAGGTCATCAACCCTGCCAACGGTGAGCTGCTCGCCAACGTGCACAGCGCCAACAGCGACGATCTCGACGCGGCGGTGGAAAGCGCGATCGCCGGCCAGAAAGCGTGGGCCGCGCTGACCACCGTGGAGCGTTCGCGCATCCTGCTGCGCGCGGTGGCGCTGCTGCGCGAGCGCAACGATGCACTGGCCGAACTGGAATCGCGCAACACCGGCAAGGCGCTGAGCGAAACGCTCAGCGTGGACGTGGTCACCGGTGCGGACGTGCTGGAGTACTACGCCGGCGTCATGCACGGGCTGGAAGGCAGCCAGGTGCCGCTGCGCGAGAACAGCTTCTTCTACACGCGCCAGGAACCGCTCGGCGTGGTCGGCGCGATCGGCGCGTGGAACTACCCGATCCAGATCGCGCTGTGGAAGGCCGCGCCCGCGCTGGCCGCCGGCAATGCGATGATCTTCAAGCCCAGCGAAGTGACCCCGCTGACCGCGCTGAAGCTGGCGGAAATCTTCACCGAGGCCGGCCTGCCCGATGGCGTGTTCAACGTGCTGCCCGGCGATGGCGCCGGTGTGGGCTCGGCACTGACCGAGCATCCGCTGATCGAGAAGATCTCCTTCACCGGCGGCACCGCCACCGGCCGCAAGGTGATGGCCAGTGCCTCCAGCTCCACGCTCAAGGACGTCACCATGGAGCTGGGCGGCAAGTCGCCGCTGCTCGTCTGCGCGGATGCCGACCTGGACCTGGCCGCCGACGTGGCGATGATGGCCAACTTCTACAGCTCCGGCCAGGTGTGCACCAACGGCACCCGCGTGTTCGTGCCGCGCAGCATGCTGGCCGCCTTCGAAGACAAACTGCTGGAGCGGGTCAAGCGCATCCGCATCGGCGATCCGCTGGCCAAGGACACCAACTTCGGCCCGCTGGTCAGCGCCGCGCACATGCAGCGTGTGCTTGAGCATATCGGCAGCGGCAAGGCCGAGGGTGCACGGCTGGTCTGCGGCGGCGAGCGCCTCACCGAGGGCGCGCTGGGCAATGGCTGCTACGTGGCACCGACGATCTTCAGCGATTGCCGCGATGACATGCGCATCGTGCGCGAGGAAATCTTCGGGCCGGTGATGAGCCTGCTGCCCTACGACGACGAAGACGAGGCCGTGCGCCGCGCCAACGCGACCGATTACGGCCTGGCCGCCGGCGTGGTGACCCCCGACCTGGCGCGCGCGCACCGGCTGATCCACCAGCTCGAGGCCGGCATCTGCTGGGTCAACAGCTGGGGCGAATCGCCGGCGCAGATGCCGGTGGGCGGCTACAAGCAGTCCGGTGTCGGCCGCGAAAACGGGCTGGCCACGCTGCGTGCCTACACCCGCACCAAATCCATCCAGATCGAGCTGGACCGCTACGCGTCGGTGTTCTGAACCGGCCTTACCAGGAGACACCGCGATGAAGCGCGAATACGACTACATCATCATCGGCGCCGGTTCGGCCGGCAATACGCTGGCCGCGCGCCTGACCGAAGACGCCGGCGTCAGCGTGCTGCTGCTGGAAGCCGGTGGCCCGGATTACCGCATGGATTTCCGCACCCAGATGCCGGCCGCGCTGGCCTATCCGCTGCAGGGCCGGCGCTACAACTGGGCCTATGAAACCGAGCCGGAGCCGCACATGGACAACCGGCGCATGGAGTGCGGCCGCGGCAAGGGCCTGGGCGGCTCCTCGCTGATCAACGGCATGTGCTACATCCGCGGCAACGCGATGGACTTCGACCAGTGGGCCAGTTTCGACGGCCTGGAAGACTGGAGCTACCACGATGTGCTGCCGTATTTCCGCAAGGCGGAAACGCGCGACATCGGCGCCAACGAGTACCACGGCGGCGACGGCCCGGTCAGCGTGGCCACGCCGAAGAACGGCAACAACGTGCTGTTCCACGCGATGGTCGAGGCCGGCGTGCAGGCCGGCTACCCGCGTACCGACGACCTCAACGGCTACCAGCAGGAGGGCTTCGGCCCGATGGACCGCACGGTGACCCCGCGCGGGCGCCGCTCCAGTACCGCGCGCGGCTACCTGGACATGGCCAAGGGCCGCCAGGGCCTGGAGATCGTGGTGCATGCCACCACCGACCGCATCCTGTTTGCCGGCAAGCGTGCGGTGGGCGTGCGCTACCTGGCCGGCAGCAGCGCAGAGCCGATCGATGCACACGCACGCCGCGAGGTGCTGCTGTGCGCCGGTGCGATCGCCTCGCCGCAGATCCTGCAGCGCTCCGGCGTGGGCGCACCGGCGCTGCTGGCCGCGCTCGGCGTACCGCTGGTGCACGACCTGCCCGGCGTGGGCGAGAACCTGCAGGATCACCTGGAGGTGTACATGCAGTACGCCTGCAAGAAGCCGGTGTCGCTGTACCCGGCGCTGCAGTGGTGGAACCAGCCGGCGATCGGCGCGGAGTGGCTGTTCGCCGGGACCGGCGTCGGTGCCAGCAACCAGTTCGAGGCCGGCGGCTTCATCCGTACCCGCGAGGAGTTCGACTGGCCGAACATCCAGTACCACTTCCTGCCGGTGGCGATCAATTACAACGGCACCAACGCGGTCAAGGAACACGGCTTCCAGGCGCATGTGGGCTCGATGCGCACGCCCAGCCGTGGCCACGTGCACGCCAGGTCGCTGGACCCGCGCGCGCATCCCTCGATCCTGTTCAACTACCAGTCCACCGACCAGGACTGGCAGGAGTTCCGCGATGCCCTGCGGATCACCCGCGAGATCATCGCCCAGCCGGCGCTGGACGAGTTCCGCGGCCGCGAGATCAGCCCCAGTGCCGCCTGCCAGACCGATGCGGAACTGGATGCCTTCGTGCGCGCCCATGCCGAAACCGCGTACCACCCGTCGTGCTCGTGCGCGATGGGTACCGATGCGATGAGCGTGGTCGACGGCCAGGGCCGCGTGCACGGGATGGAGAGCCTGCGCGTGGTGGATGCCTCGATCATGCCGCGCATCATCACCGGCAACCTCAACGCCACCACGATCATGATCGCCGAGAAGATCGCCGACCGGATCCGTGGACGTGCGCCGCTGCCGCGCAGCACGGCGGCCTATTACGTGGCGGGGGATGCGCCGGTCCGGCGCTGAGCGGGCCGGTGGCGCGGGCCGGATCCTCGGCACCGCGCCGGAACTGATCGGCCTCAGCGCGTGGGCGGCAACGCCGCATCGAACAACGCGGTCGCCGCCCGGATCGCGCGGTCGTGGGTTGCCTGCTTGTCCGCCGCCACCTCGCACAGCGCACCCACGCGGGCGGTCCCCAGCGCCGTGCAGCGGGAGAGGAAGTCGTAGTGCCCCACCGCCGGTAGAGTGGTCAACTGCGCGTTGGGGAGCGCGCGTGCGGCGACCTCGCTGTTGGTCGCAGGCGCCGCCACGGCGTCGGCGCTGCCGACAATGATCGAGACCGGCGGCTGCAGCGTGCCCAATGCGGCCGGTGCAAACGCCTGCACCATCGCCGGGGCCATCAGGAACACCGCACGCACCCCGGGAATGGCCCGGTCAGCGCCGGCCTGTTCGACCCATGGCGCGAGCTGCGGTGTCGCGGCCGCGGTCATCCTGCGCGCCAGGGTCAGGGACGGATCCTCCGCCTGCGCGACGCAGACGCCGTCGTCGGGGTGGGCGCGGCAGAAGGCCAGCAGCCGCTGCAGATCCGGACGTGCACCCGCCGCGACCAGCGCGGTGAACCCGCCGGCCGAGTAACCGGCAACCCCCAGGCGCGCAGCGTCCAGGTGTGCGGACAGCGCATCATCCGCCTGCACCGCATGCAGCGCCGCGGCGAGGTCATCGACCCGGTTCCACATCAGGATGCTGCCGGCCTCGGTCATGCGGTCCACGCCGTTGTTGCCGGGATGGTCCACCGCGATCACCACGTACCCTGCCCGGGCCATCGCGGTGCCGAACCAGCCCATCATCCGTGCGCTGCCGCCGTTGCCGTGCGAGAGCAGCAGCACCGGCCAGCGTCCCGGTGCGATGGCCGCATCGGTGGCAGCCGTGCCCACCTCGAACAAGGGCGCGCCGGGCGGGCCGATGGTCAGCGCGGTTTCCCGCGCATCGGGCTGGGCCGGGTACCACACGGTATAGCGCACGCTGTCGCGGTGGTCGGCGTCGCGCACGGCCGCACTGGGCGTGTGTGCGATGCCGTGCCGCTCTCCTGCGGGCGGCGGCGGCGTGGCGGCGACGGCGGGCAGCGACAGGCAGAGCCACAGCAGCGTGGCGCAGCAACGGGCGGTCATGGTCATGGAGCGGTTTCCTCAGGGTGCAGCAGGTCGGCCAGCGGCAGCCAGATCTCCACCCCGCCGTGGCCGCTGCGGTCGTCGAAGCGCGCGTCGTAGCGCTCCAGATCCGGTGCGTCGGCCAGGGTCAGGCCGGAGACCGGCAGATAGTCGTTCAACAGCCAGAGCCAGGTTGAACGGATGGTGGCGATGTGCCCGGCATGCCACGCCACCAGGTACTCGCGCGGCGGGATCGCGATCGCCTGCCAGCCGGGGCGCACGGGCGCGCGCGCCTCGATCTCGATCCCGGCGATGTAGTCGAAGCCGCCCTCGGCATCGCTGTTGCAGCACACGCCATAGGCGATCGCCGCGCCCAGCCCATGCGCCTCCTCCAGCCGCTGCCATTGCGAGGGAATCGACGCCACGCTGGCGGGCGTGTGGCGGGCACCGATCCCGGCCACGCGCAGTGCGCCCCGGTATTCGCGGCGGGGCTCGACCGTGCAGGGCGTGGCGGTGTCCACCAGTTTCAGCGCCTCCACCAGCACCAGCGCGGCCAGGCCCTGTTCGCGCACCTGCTCGGGGGGACGCCCGAACTGCTCGGTGAACGCACGGGTGAACGCGGCATGCGAGGCATACCCGGCCGCCATCGCGACACGGAGGATATCGCCGGCACCGGCCGCCAACTGGCGCGCGGCCTCGGTCAGCCGCCGGCCGCGCAGATAGCGCACCACCGAGGTGCCGGTACTGAGCTGGAACACGCGCGCGAGATGGAACGGCGACAGCCCGACCACGCGGGCGATATCGCCCAGCGACGGGTTTTCAGCGAAGTGGGTTTCGATGTACCACAAGGCCCTGCGTGCCGCACCCATGCCGCCGGATCCATGACTGATGAACGGGTGCGCAGCGTAACCCGGCCGGCGTGCCGCCATTTGATCGTTCTTGCTGTGCGCTGCGGCTTGTATCAGCCCCTCACCGCCGCCTCGATGGCCGCCACGTCGATCTTGCGCATGGTCATCATCGCCTCGAAGGCACGCCGGGCCACGGCCGGGTCCGGGCTGTTCACCGCCTCGGTCAGCACGCGCGGGGTGATCTGCCAGGAAACACCCCACGCGTCCCGGCACCAGCCGCATGCGCTTTCCTGCCCACCGTTGCCGACGATGGCGTTCCACAGCCGGTCGGTCTGCGCCTGGTCATCGGTGGCGATCTGGAACGAGAACGCTTCGCTGTGTTTGAACGCCGGGCCGCCGTTGAGCCCGATGCAGCGGATCCCGGCGACGGTGAAATCGACGGTGAGCACATCGCCCTGCCTGCCCGAGGGGAAGTCGCCCGGTGCGTGGTGCACCGCGTGCACGGCGCTGTCCGGGAAGGTGGCGGCGTAGAAGGTGGCGGCCTCCAGCGCGGTGCCGTCGAACCACAGGCAGATCGCGTTCCTGCTGACCATCGCGGTGCTCCCGTTGCCCGGCCCGGCGGGCTGCCGGGCACTGCCCCGATGCTGGGCCCGGGCCCGTTAAGCCGGTGCGGTGGCCTGCCGGCGCGGTGGAACGGGTGGGACGGTGCGGATTGCCCCCGATAGCCAGCACAATCCCGGATATCGGGATGCAGTTGATGGCGCGAATGATTCCCATTAAGATACTGTGATCCCGGTCGTGAAATGGACGCGCCCCGCGATCAGTTGCCGAGCCCGCGCCTTGGTCGCCCAAGGCTCCGCCAGCCGCCTTCTGCCCCCACCTTGCTTCGTCAGGCCATCCAGGAACCCGGCCGGACGTTTGCCGCCGCCCTTCTGGAAACGCCGATGACCCGCTCTGCCCACGTGCTGTCCCGCACTTTCCCGCACCGCCGCCTGTCGCAGGCCCTGCTGGTCGCCCTCGGCGCCATGGCAGCCACTTCGGCCTTCGCCGAACAGGCCCCGGCCGACGACGCCACCACGCTGGACAAGATCGTGGTCAAGGGCGAGCGCGCCGAAGGTTATTCGGTCCGCCGGACCTCGGCCGGCACCCGCTTCGATCTGGCCCCGCGCGAGATCCCGCAGTCGGTCAGCATCATCAGCCACCAGCGCATCGAAGATCAGAACCTCGATGACATCCTCGACGTGCTGGCCAACACCACCGGCGTGAGCAGCACCCAGTCCGATACCGAGCGCACCGAGTTCTACGCGCGTGGCTTCTACATCGACAGCTACCAGTTCGATGGCCTGCCGACGCAGATGGTGCAGAACTGGAGCTACGGCGATTCCGGCCTGGACCTGGCCCTGTATGACCGCGTGGAAGTGGTGCGCGGCGCCACCGGCCTGCTCAGCGGCGCCGGCAACCCGTCCGCGTCGGTGAACCTGATCCGCAAGCATGCCGACAGCGCCGAGCTGACCGGCAGCGTGGCGGTCAACGTGGGCAGCTGGGGCCGCACCCGCAGCACCGTGGATGTGACCACCCCGCTGAACGCCAGCGGTTCGGTGCGCGCCCGCGTGATCGGCAGCTACCTGGACACCGAATCGCAGATGGACCGCTACGACCAGCACAAGACGCTGGGCTATGCGGTGATCGATGCCGACCTGACCCCGGACACCCAGCTGAGCGTGGGCTACGACTACCAGCAGAAGCGCGCCAACGGCGCGACCTGGGGTGGTTTCCCGATGCTGTTCTCCGATGGCAGCCCGACCCCGTTCGACGAGTCGTTCAGCGCCAACCCGCGCTGGACCTATTGGGACACCACCAGCAAGCGCCTGTTCGCCACGCTGGAACATGCCTTCGCCAACGACTGGAAGGTCAAGCTCGGCGCGACGCATGACACCACCAAGGCCGACGACAAGCTGTTCTACCCGGCCTACAACGATTGGACCACCGGTGCATCGCTGCTGGACAAGACCACCGGCGCCGGCGTCACGCCCTCGGCCGGGTTCTACAACACCGAGCGCAAGGTCAATGCGGTGGACGGCTTCGTGGAAGGCCCGTTCCAGCTGTTCGGCCGCGAGCACCAGTTCATGGCCGGCCTGAGCTACAACAAGCGCGAGTTCGCCAACTACGGTGACTACCAGATGGGCTGGGCGCCGCTGGACAACTACCTGGCCGGCGTGGCCGATTTCCCGGAACCGAACTGGGTCGGCACGCTGCCGCTGCAGAGCGAAGGCACGATCACCCAGAAGGCCGGCTATGTCGCCACCCGCCTGTCGCTGGCCGATCCGCTCAAGCTGATCCTCGGTGCGCGTTACACCGACTGGCAGAGCGAAGGCGAAGGCGATGACCGTTCGCACAAGGTCACCACCCCATACGCCGGCCTGGTGTTCGACATCAACGACACCTACTCCACCTACGCCAGCTACACCGAGATCTTCCAGCCGCAGACCGCGCGTGATCGCAGCGGCAGCTACCTCGATCCGGTGGACGGCAAGAGCTACGAGATCGGCGTCAAGGGTGCCTGGTTCGACAACCGCCTGAACGCCTCGGTGGCCACCTTCCGCATCGAGCAGGACAACGTCGCGCAGATCACCAGCGAGCCGATCGTCAGCCGTCCGGGCGAGTTCGCCTACATCGCCGCCCGCGGCACCGTCAGCCGCGGCTTCGAACTCGAGCTCAACGGTGAGCTGGCACCGGGCTGGAATGCCACCTTCGGTGCTTCTCGCTATGTGGCCAAGGACATCAGCGGCTCCAACATCAACACCAACCTGCCGCAGACCACGATCAAGCTGTTCACCAGCTACACCCCGCAGTCGCTGAGCGCGCTGACGGTGGGTGGCGGTGCCAACTGGCAGAACGGCATCTACTACCCGGTGCCGGCCTACGGCCGCATCGAACAGGACGGCTACGCACTGGTCAGCGCCTTCGCGCGCTACCGGATCTCGCCGGAGTTCAGCGTGCAGGCCAACCTCAACAATCTGCTGGACAAGAAGTACTTCTCGCAGATCAACGGCTACGGTGCGTACGGCGATGGCCGCAATGGCTCGCTGACCTTCACCTGGTCGTTCTGATCGGTCATTGACCGTATCGGGTCACACGCAGAGCCGGGCAATGCCCGGCTCTGTGCGTTTCAGGTCCATGACCGCTGTGGGTGTGCGCTGGACGTGCCGCCGCCTCAGGGCCGTGCGCGCAGCAGTGCCACCCCGAACCCGATGAAGATCGTGCCGACCACGCGGTCGAACACTTTGCGCAGGCCCGGCTTGGCCAGGTAAACGGCCAGCCCACGCCCGCCGGCGGCGTACACCGCGTACCAGAACATCTCCATTACCGCGAAGGTCGCCACCAGGATCACGAACTGCGGCAGCTGCGGCCGGGTGAGATCAACGAACTGCGGCAGGAAGGCCGAGGCGAACAGCAGCAGCTTGGGGTTGCTGATGCCGATGATGAACCCATCGCGGAACAGGATCCGGCGCGGGCTGGGTACCACCGCCTGCGCATCGCCCACATCCAGCGGCGCATCGCCGCCCCGCCACGCCTTGATGCCCAGGTACACCAGGTAGGCCACGCCGGCGTAGCGCAGCACATCGAACACCATCGGCGAGGCCTTGAGCACCGCGCCCAGCCCGGCGGCGGAGATCGCCAGCGCCAGCACCAGCGCGGTCAGACAACCGGCCATGGCGGCGATGCTGCGGCGAAAGCCGACGCGCACGCTGCGTGTCATCACGTGCAGCATGTTCGGACCCGGCGTCCCGCACAGGACGAACACGGTGAGGGCGAAGATCCACCAGGTATGCAGGTTCATGGCCGCCGCGGCATGACAGGACAGCGGCCATTGTAGGGCCAGGCCCTGCCTGGCTCATGCCCGGCGGCACCCGGGGCGCGATGACGCGCCCCGGGTGTTCCATCAGAACCGCAGGTCCGCGCGCAGGTACCAGTAACGGCCCCGCGGGATGTCGTAGGTCGAAGCGTCATAGCCGTTGAGCGAGCACGACAGGCAGATCGGCGGATCCTTGTCGAACACGTTGTTCAGCCCGGCGCTGAGCTGCAGCCCCTTCATCCAGTCGACCTTGTAGCCCACCTGCATGTCGTGGAAGGTGGTCGCGGCCAGTTCGTTGGTGCCTTCGGCCTGGTTGCCGCAGATCGGGAACGCCGCCACGTCGCCACACTCCTCGGTGAGCTTGGAGATGTGGCGCACCGTCCAGGAGGCATTCCAGTTGGCCAGGTTCCAGCTCAGCGTGGCATTGCTGGTCCACTCCGGGATCGAGCTGTCGGCCACTTCCACGCCGGGCTCCTGCGGCTGCTTCTGGCCGGCGGCCCCCAACGCCTCGTAGCGACCGACAAAGGTGTTCTGCCAGCCCAGCTTGAACTGCCCGACCTCCGTCTGCGGCAGGGTCCAGAACAGATCCACATCCCAGCCATCGGTCTTGATCGAGCCCAGGTTGGTCAAGCGGTTGTTGAAGCCGCTCACCGCACCGGTGGAAGCGCGGGTGATGCCACTGCAGTACAGCGGGTCCAGCGTGTCCACGCACAGGTCGAGCTGGGTCTGCGCGTTGATCGCCTGGATCGCGCCCTCGATGTTGTGGCGGTAGAACGTCACTTCCACATCGAAGCGCTCGGACCACGCGGCGTTGTTGCCGAACCACGGGCTCCACACGAAGCCGGTGCTGAAGCTGCGCGAACGCTCCGGATCCAGTTCCGCGTTGCCGCCGGTGGTGACCGAGATCTGCGAGTTGGCCTGCTGGAAGCCGCCCGGCACGCCCAGCGCGGCGCAGTTGGCCGCACTGCCGCGCGGCGGCGTGCCGCCCAGGCCCACCGAGCAGGGATCGAACAGCTGCAGATCGGCGCGCGCGGCCGAGCCGTACAGCTCGCCGATCGATGGCGCGCGGAAGCCTTCGGCATAGCTGGTGCGCAGCACGAAATCATTGGTCACCTGCCAGCGCAGGCCGTACTTCGGCGTGAACTCGCCACCGAACGTGGAGTAATCCGAGTAGCGCCCGGCCAGGCTCAGGTCGAGCTTCTCGCCAATCGCGCTCTTGGCGAAGATCGGCACGCTCAACTCCAGGTAGGCCTCGTTGACATCGTAGGAGCCGGAGGTCGGCAGCGAGGGCACGCCGTTGTAGTGGCCGATCACCGTCAGCGGATCCGGATCGTAGCGCCCCTCGTACTTGCGGTACTCATACCCGGTGGCGAACGAGACCGGGCCGGCCGGCAGCGTGAACAGCTCGCTGCTGAGGTTGGCGGTGAACAGGCTCAACTCGTTCTGGCTGCGGTCGCGCACCACCGGCTGGATCCAGCGCAGCATGTCCGGGGTGATCGAGCCGACCCCACCGAAGATGTTCAGCGGCACGCAGCCGGGCGTGGCCGCACACACCGCCGGATCGCCCAGCGCCATGTTGACCTTGTAGATGTCGTAGCTGCCGTAGTTGGTCTGCTCGGCCTTGTTCTTGCTGTACATGCCGTTGAGGTCCCAGAACCAGCTGCGGTCCGCGGCCTCGAACCGACCGTCCAGGCCGGTGGCGAAGTACTGGGTGTTGACCTCCTGCTCGAACACGCGCGGGCCGCCTTCCACCGGGCGGCGGCCGATCAGGCTCATGTTGCTCGACGCATCCAGATCGAAGCCGAAGGGATTGTAGGGATTGGCGGCGGACACGACGATGTTGTCGGCCAGCGGGTTGCCCGTCGCGCCGTCCGGGCCGAAGAACAGCGGCTCCGGGCCGGCCTGGTTGGTGGATTCGCGGCGGTTGCCCAATACCTTGACGTACCACTGGATGTCATCGGTGAGGTCGAAACGGAACTGACCGAAGATGCCCTTGCGCTCGGACGGGGTGAGCACCAGGTTGTACTCGGCGAAGTTGAAGCGGTCGGCCGAGGTGAAGCAGTGGTAATCGTCGCTGCGGTTGCAACCGGCCGTGCCGTCATAGCGTGGATTGCTCACGCCGGTGTTGGGCACGATGTTCTGGCTGGCGCCGGTGTTGGGGTCCACGAAGGCGAACCGCCCCTGCGGAATGCCACCACTGCCGAAGGCCAGCCCGGTACCCGGAATCGGGAAACGCGACTGTTCGCGGTCGCGTGCATACACCGGGTCCTGCTTGGTCCAGCTGGCGCCCAGGAACAGGCTGTAACGGTCACCGCTGGTGCCCCAGGCCAGGTCGACGCCCTTCTGGGTGCCGTCGCCCTTGCTGTACTCGCCATAGTTCATCGTCACCTGCGCGCCATCGAATTCGCGGCGGGTGATGATGTTGACCACGCCGGCGATGGCGTCGGAGCCGTACAGCGATGAAGCGCCGTCCTCGAGCACTTCGATGCGCTCCACGATCGCCAGCGGAATGGTGTTCAGATCGGTCGCCGCGCCCACGCCGGAGGCCGAGGATTCATTGACCCAGCGGATGCCATCCACCAGCACCAGCACGCGCTTGGCACCCAGGTGGCGCAGATCGACCTGGGCCGAGCCGGCGCCCACGCCGCTGCCATCGGGCGGGAAGCCGAAGTTGCCCGAGGAATTGAACTTGGCGTTGAGCGCCGAGCCGGAGCCGGTCAGCTGCTGCAGCACATCGCCGATCGAGGTCAGGCCGGTGCGTTCGATCTCGGTGCGGGTGAGGGTCTGGATCGGCACCTGGCCTTCCATTTCGGCCCGCTTGATGCGGCTGCCCGTCACTTCCACCCGGTCCAGCTCGGTGGTGGTGCGGGGCGCCTCCTGGGCACCGGCCAGGGCCGGCGCAGCCAACAACAGACACAGCGATACAGCAACCGCCAAGGGGCGGTGATGCAGGTTGTTCATTCGCTCTCTCTCCAAAGCAATGTCGGGCTGGACTGCCGCTCCCCCCTGCATGGCGACAGTGTCTCCTTTGTAAACAAAGAGTGAATGTGAAGTTGTGAAGAGTTCCTCACATCTGCACGAACTACGACACATCCGAAATGGTCCTTCGGCATCTTCCCGTCCACATCGCGGCGTGCAGCGGCCCGATCGGCGCCGCTGCGCCAGGCCCGTTCATCACCGATTCGGCTTGCGCTCACGCCTTTCACGCCGCGCCGTTATGCTTTCGCCATGACTCGAATTCCCCTGTATTTCTTCAGCGCGGCCGCCCTGCTGGCCTGCACCGGCCTCAGCCCGGTGGCCGATGCCCAGAGCCTGGATGCGCAGCGCGCACAGATCAAAGCCGCCATCGACAACGCCGAGCGCGGCCAGTTCGATCCCGGCCAGGCAGCGGCCCTCGGCAAGCACCCGCTGTATGGCTGGGTGGAATACGCCACTCTGCGCCGCACCATCGATACGGTCAGCACGGCCCAGGCCCAGGACTTCCTGAAGCGCTATGCCGGCCAGCCGGTCGCCGAGAGCTTCCGCAGCGTCTGGCTGCCCGCCGTGGCGCGCCGCCAGGACTGGCCGACCCTGTTGGCGAACTGGAAGGACACCAGCAATGTCGGCCTGCGCTGCGCGCAGCTCAATGCACGCCAGGCCACCGGCAAGGCCGATGCGCAATGGGTCAGCGAGGCACAGGCGATCTGGCGCAGCACCGGCAAATCGCTGCCCGATGCCTGCGATGGCGTGTTCGCGGTGCTCGATGCCAAGGGTGGCCTGAGCGCGGAGCTGCGCTGGGCCCGGATCGACGCGGCCGCCGACGAACAGCAGCCGGCGGTGATGCGCAGTGCCGCGCGCGGCCTGCCCGCCGCGGATCTGGCGCTGGCCAACACCTATGCGGCCTTCGTCGACAAACCCAATGCCAGCGCACTGAACTGGCCGCGCAATGAGCGCAGCCGGCGCATCGCCACCGATGGCCTGGCCAAGCTGGCCAAGGCCGACCCGGATGCCACCGAACAGCAGCTGCCGCAGTATGCCGACGCCCTGCAGCTGAGCGCGGCCCAACGCGCCCAGGTGCAGTACCAGATCGCCCTGTGGACGGTGGCCTCGTATGGCCCGGCATCCGCGCGCCGCCTCAATGCCGTGCCCGATGCCGCCTACGACGAACGCCTGCACGAATGGCGCGCGCGTGAGGCGCTCTCGCGCGGTGACTGGCCGGCAGCGCTGGCGGCCATCCGCAAGATGGGCAACGCCCAGCGCACCGATTCGCGCTGGCGCTATTTCGAGGCGCGCATGCTGGACAAGACCGGCAAGCGCAGCGAGGCCCAGGCCCTGTACCGCGAGGCCGCGCGCTCGGCCACCTTCCATGGCTTCCTGGCCGCCGACCAGCTCGGCCAGAACTACACGCTGTGCCCGTGGGAGCCCAACGACAGCGCCCAGGCGCAGGCGGCGGTCGCGCGCGACCCGTCGATCGTGCGCGCGCTGGAGCTGTTCAAGATCGAGCGCACCGGCTGGGCCGTGGCCGAATGGAACGATGCACTGAGCCGCTATGACGCGACCCAGCGCCGGCTGGCGGTGGAAGTGGCGCGCGACAACGGCTGGTTCGACCGGGCGGTGTTCTCGCTGGGCAAGACGCCGGATGAGCAGCGCCTGTATTCGCTGCGCTTCCCGCTGCACCACGATGCCACCATCCGCCGCGAAGCCGCGCGCAATGCGATCGATCCGACCTGGGTGGCGGCGGAAATCCGCGCCGAGAGCATCTTCAATCCGAAGGCGCGCTCGCCGGCCAACGCGATGGGCCTGATGCAGGTGCTGCCGGCCACCGGGGCGAGCGTGGCCAAATCGATCGGGCTGGCCAACTACGGCGGCGCCGCCAGCCTGTACGACCCGGACACCAACATCGCCATCGGCACCGCGTACCTGCGCCAGCTGATGAACAAATACGAAGGCCTGCCCTACGTCACCATCGCCGCCTACAACGCCGGGCCGACGCCCACCGCACGCTGGCAGTCGCAGCGGCCGGGCTTCGATCCGGACATCTGGATCGAGACCATCAGCTACAAGGAAACCCGCGAATACGTCGCGCGGATCCTGGCCTTCAGCGTGATCTACGACTGGCGCTTGAACGGTGATGCATTGCCGGTGACGGACCGCATGAACGGCCGCCTGCAGGTCAAGCGCAAGACCTTCGCGTGTGCGGCGAACGCGGACAAGGGCGGCGACTGAGGCGGCGACCGGGGCGGCCGCGACGCCGGCGTCCGCCACTGCATCGCCTGCCTGCGCCGGTTGCGGCATCATGGCGCCCATGAAGATCTATCTCGTTGGTGGCGCCGTGCGCGACCGCCTGCTGCAACGTCCGCCCGGTGACCGCGACTGGGTCGTGGTCGGCGCCACCCAGGCGCAGATGGAAGCGCAGGGCTTCAAGGCGGTGGGCCGTGATTTCCCGGTGTTCCTGCATCCCGATTCGGGCGAGGAATACGCGCTGGCCCGCACCGAGCGCAAATCCGGCCGCGGCTACCGTGGCTTCGTGGTCGATGCCGATCCCTCGGTCACGCTGGAAGAGGATCTGCAGCGCCGCGATTTCACCATCAACGCGATCGCCTGCGACGAAGCCACCGGGCAGCTGGTGGACCCCTACGGTGGTGTGCGCGATATCGAGCAGCGCGTGCTGCGCCATGTCGGCCCGGCGTTCGTGGAAGATCCCCTGCGGGTGCTGCGCGCGGCGCGCTTCATGGCGCGTTTCGCGCCGCTGGGCTTCACCGTGGCCCCCGATACGATGCAGCTGATGCGACAGATCGCCGAGAGCGGCGAGCTGGATGCGCTGGTCCCCGAACGGGTCTGGCAGGAACTGCGTCGCGTGCTCGCCTCCGCACGGCCGTCGGCCTTCCTGCGCACCCTGCACGATGCCGGTGCGCTGGGCGCGGTGCTGCCGGAGCTGGAGGCCCTGTATGGCGTTCCGCAGCGCGCGCAATACCACCCCGAGGTGGATACCGGCGTGCACCAGGAAATGGTCAGCGACATGGCCGCACAACTGGCGCCGGGCGATGACCTGATCGGCTTTGCCGCGCTCACCCACGACCTGGGCAAGGGCCTCACCCCCCCGGCGGAATGGCCGCGCCACATCATGCACGAACAGCGCGGCGTGGCGCCGCTGCGTGCGCTCGCCGAGCGCCTGAAGGTGCCGGTCGATCACCGCCAGTTGGCCGAAGCGGTCTGCCGCGATCATCTCAACGTGCACCGCATCGATGAACTGCGCGATGCCACCGTGCTCGACCTGCTGACCCGCTGCGACGGCTTCCGCCGCCCCGAGCGGATCGCGCAGATCGCGCTGTGCTGCGAGGCGGACAAACGTGGCCGGCTCGGGTTCGAAGACAGCGACTACCCGCAGGGGGCCACGCTCCGGCGCCTGCACCAGGCCGCGCTGGCGGTGCAGGCGCGGGATCTGGATCTGACCCACCTCAAGGGACCTGCCGTCGGTGAGGCGGTGGCGAAGGCGCGCATCCAGGCGATCAGCGCGGCGCGGGCCGGGTGAGCGCATCGCGGCAGGCCGGCTGCGCCCGCAGCCAGTCACGCGCGGCCGTGGCGGGGTCGGCGCCCTCGGCCACGCTGACATCGGGCCTGATCGGTCCGCCATCGCCCTGGCCGGTGCGGTCCTGCATCAGCGCCATCGTCAACACCAACCGGCTGCCATCCACCAGCGTCGGTGACATGTTGGCCGTGGCGTAGCCTGCCGTGGGCTGCCCGAAACTGCGTGTGGCGGGCCGCCCGCGCAAGGCCAGGGTGATCGCCTCGCCGGCGCTGCCTGTTCGCGGCCCCACCAGCACCGCCACCGGCGCGTGCGGATCGCGCAGCGCATAGCGGGTGTGCCGCGAGCCCAGCACATGGGCGTCGCCATTCCAGACGCCGCCCTCGCGGTACGCCCATGGTTTCTGCGTTGTACCGTCCAGGAAACGGCCGACGTTGCGCGCTGCACCGGCATCGCCCAGCAACGGCCCGATGCCCAGCAGCATCGGCCACATGTTGCCACCGCTGTTGCCGCGCAGGTCCACGATCCAGCCGCAGCGCTGCCCGTCATCCTGGTCGCGTATGCGTGCCTGCAGCGCGATGGCGGCCTGCTTCATCGCCTCGTACTGCGCCTGCTCGGTGAGGGCCGGATCGTTGAGGTAGGCCCCCACCGCCACCCAGCCCAGCCGCCCATCCGGCGCAGCGGTGGCAGCGGTCGCGGCCGGCGGCTGCAGCATCGTGGACTGGAGCAATTGCGCCTGCGGCGACATTGCCGTCAGGGCGCGCGGCGATATCCAGCGTCCGTGCCCTGCACTGCTGCGCAGCAGGATCGCATCGAGTACCGCGCGCGTCTTTGCCGGCGTATCGGCTGCCTTCAGATCCGCCCGGGCCTGGGCCCAATCCACGCGGTCGCGATACAACGCGCGCTGCTCCAGCAGCGCCAGCAGCTGGGCTTGAGCGGCGGGGCTGGGCAGCTCCTGCGCCGCGGCCACGCCGCCGACGCACAGCAGCACCCCAAGTGCGGGCAGCATCGCCCGGAAAGAAACCAACACGCGCATCACATCTACATCCGTGTAGTGGCAGACCCGGAGCATAGCGCCCGGGTCGCGACGCCCGCCACCGCCTCACCAGTCCAGCCGCAGCCCGATGTTGCCTTCGATCACCGTGCGTTCCTTCTGCGCGCTGCTTTCCAGATCGCGCGTGTAATCGGCCACCGCGAACGCACTCACGTTCGCGTTGAACCGCGCCACCACGCCCACGCCGAGTTCCAGCGCACGCGCCGCCTGCTGGTTGACCAGCCGGTTGCTGCCGAAATCGATCCGCTCTTCGCCATCGAAGGTATGCCAGTAATTCACCTTCAGATACGGCTGCCAGCCGGCCCCGGCAAGGTCGTAGTCGGCCGCCAGGCGCAGCCCGGCGCGGCCGGTCCACGCGTTGTCATTGTCAAAGCGCACGCTCGAGATCCGATCGGCACTGTCATCCAGCGAGGTACGTTGCCAGATCACCTGCAGCTGCGGCTCCAGCCACCACGCGGACTGGCCGACGCGCAGCAGCGGCTTGCCCGCTTCCAGCGAGACCGTGGTGCCCTCGCCACGCAGATCGATACCCAGGCCGCGTGCCGAGTCGGCGCTGCCGTCGTAACGGCTCTGCATCAGCACGGCATCCAGATAGCCGCCGCCGCTGCCCACGCCGGTCCAGTACAGGCCCACGTGCTTGTCATCCAGCCGGCTGCGGCCGACTGCCACGTTGTCCCAGCCGATCGCGAACCCGCTGACAGTGCCCTGCGCGCGGGTACGACCGACGAACACGCCGAACTGCTGGTGATGCGCATCACCGGCCTGCGCATACAGATCGATGCCGGCCTGCACGCCCTGCAGATCGCCATCGAAGCCGGGCCGGGCATCGCCGTCCCACTTCTGCTCATGGCTCTGGCCGATCAGGCGTGCCCACGCCGAGCGGAACCCACCCTGCCCGGCCAGCAGGCGCTGCTCGCCCTGGCGCTCATGGAAGGTGCCGAGGCTGGCCAGGCTGGCTTCGCGCAGCAGCGGCGGCACGACCGAATAGGTGGCCGTCTCCAGCCGGTACAGCGGGATGATGTCGCCCTGCGCGGCCACCGCGCCGGGGGTCGGCGGCACCGCCAGCGGCCCGGGCACCGCGGCCGGCGTGGTCGGTACCGGCGGCGGCACATCGGCCTGCGGCGGCGGCACCGGGGCCGGCTCGGGCGGTGGCGGCGGCGGCGCCGGTTCGGGCGCCAGCGGGTCCGGGTTTTCCGGCACATCCGGCGATGGCGGCGGCGGCAGCGGCGGCGGTGGGCTGCCGGCATCCTCCGGCGGCGGCGGCACCGGCGTCTGGCTGGGAATGCCAAGCGGCGGTGGCGACGGCGCCGGCGTCGCACTGGCCACCAGGGTCGAGCGCAGGTACCAGTTCTCCACGCTGCCGGCGCTGGCACCGCCCTTGAACAGGAAGTATTCGAAGGCACCGGCCGCGACCGGGTTGTACAGCGCGAACGCATCGGGGGTGGTGGTCGCGCCGTTGATCGACTGCACCACCAGGATGCCATCGGCGACTGTCGCCGCGCCCTCCCCGCCGGCATTGAGGATGCCCAGCCCGGTGCTGCCACTGGCCACGCCGCCTGCGATCACCAGCCGGTCGGAGGCCGCGCCGTCGCCGGCCAGCACCGATTGCAGGTACACCGCGCCGTTGTCGCCCACGTAATTGCCGACCACGGTGAAGGCATCGCCTGCGCCGCTGCTGCCGTTGCTCAGGTCGATGCGCCCGGCATTGGTGAGCGTGACCTGCTGGCCTGCCGTGAAGGTGCGCAGCTGCGCGTTCACGCCGCCGGCGAACACCGCGCTGGTCGCATCGATGTCGAGCGCGCCGCCGGTGGTAGTGAAGTCCGACAGCACCAGGTCCGCATCGAAGGTGAGCTGGCTGTCCTGCTGCAGGCTGATCCGCTCCCAGCCGGTAAAGCGGCCCACGCCGCTGGTGGTCACGTTGTTCATCGTCAACGCGTCCGTGCCCAGCCCGCCGGTGAACAACGGCAGCGCGCCCAGATGGGTGTTGTTGAGGTTGGACAAGGTGGTCAGGTCGTTGCCTTCGGCCATGTCCACCGTGCCGTACACCACGCCACCGCCGGACCAGTCCAGCACATCGTTGCCGGTGCTGGCACGGATCTCGCCGCGCACCGTACCGCCGGTGATGCTGATGCGGTCGTCGCCGCCACTGACGCTGATGTTGCCGCCGATGTAACCCTCCGAAAGCAGGATCGTATCGTTGCCGAAACCGGTGACCAGGTTGCCGTCGATGGTGCCGCCGGACATGTCGAAGGTGTTGTTCTCCAGCTTCATGTTGACCCGCCCGATCCGACCGGCGGTCATCTCGGCGTAGTCGCCGTCGTCGAAGCCACCGATGATCTGCCCGCCGGTCATGCGCAGGCGGTCGGTGCCGTCGCCCTGCAGCAGCGCGCCCACGGTACCGCCGCTCATGATGAACACGTCCTGCCCGCTGCCCTGCTGCACCGTGCCGGTGATGGTGCCGCCACTGATCTCCAGCCGGTCCACGTCATCGCCCTGGTCCACCGAGGCCAGCGTGCCGGCCGTGAGCAGCAGCACGTCCGTCCCCACGCCCTGGGTCAGCGCGCCGGCGATCGTGCCGCCGGTCATCTCCAGCCGGTCGTTGCCCAGGCCCTGCGCGAAACTGCCGCCCACGCTGGCACCGGGCCGGATGAACGCCACATCGTTGCCCGCGCCCTGGTCCACGCTGCCACCGATCGCCCCGGAGACATCGAGCAGATCATCCCCATCGCCCAGCAGCGCCGACCCGCTCAGCCGCCCGGTCACGTACACCGATTGCACGCCGCCGGCCCCGATCACGTTGGCCGCCCCACCCGCTCGCTGCTGCAGCACGCCGCCGATCCGCAGCGTGGTGCCCGCGGCCATGCTCAGGCTGGCGGTCTCCAGCGTGTTGGCCAGCACCAGGCTGCCACCGTTGAGCGTGGTCGCCCCGCCCACGCTGTTGAGCCCGGCCAGGGTCAGCGTGCCGGCCCCCGTCTTGTCCAGTGCACCGGTGCCGGTGATGCTGCCGGCGTAGCTGCCCTCATCGGGCTGCACGAAGCGCACCAGCCCGTTGTTGGTCACGCCCGGGGGCAGGCTCTGCGCGCGTGCCTCGAGAATGCCGGCCGGATCGACGATCACCGGGCCGGTGTAGTTCGCGTTGTTGCCGGTGAGGGCGAGCGTGCCCTGTGCCACCGTGGCCACGGTCACCCCGGTGATGGTGCCAGTCAGCGTCCACTTCCCGGCGTCGTTCTTGGTCAGCGATTCGAAGCCCACGAAATTGCCAGGCAGGGTCGAATCGCCGGTCCCGCTCAGGAAGATCGCATCGGTGCCCGCGCCGCCGCTGAAATTGCCGGTGATCGAAGAGCCGGTATACAGCCGCAGGGTGTCGTTGCCGCCGGCCAGGGTGAGGTTGCCGATCACCCGGCCGCGGTTGGTGAAGTCCAGCGCGCCATTGCCCGAGCCGCCGATCACGGTGCCCGGCGCCTGGATCACGCCGGTTTCGGTATTGATCACGGTGTTCAAGCCGCTCGTGTTCTGCGACCAGATCGCCACCGCGTTGGTGGCGCGGATCGTGCCACTGTTGGTGACCGTATTGCCGGCCCCCTGGAAGTTGATCACTTCCGCACTGCCCTGGCTGCCCAGCGCCAGGACCTGCCCGCCGGCATCGATGGTAAGCGCATTGCCCGCGCGCATTTCGATGGTGTTTCCGCCGGCGTTGTACAGGCCCGGCGTACTCACCGCCGTGGCGCTGACGGTCGCGCCGGTGCCGACATGCAGGAGGCCGTTGTCGCGTACCGAGATCGCACTGCTGTCGCCCACCGCCAGCGTGGCGCCGGCCTGCGCATCGAGGGTGCGGCCGTCCTCGGCAACGGTATTGCCGTTGCCGATCCGCGTGGTGAACGGATTCGGCGCGGTGGTATCGCAGACCGTGGTGGTGCCGGTGGTCACGCAGTTGGCCTGTGCGCCGAACGAGGCGATCAGCACCGCGCTGCCCAGCAACGTGCGATGGCGCAGCAGCAGGGCGATGCTGGCCGAGAGGGGATGGCGGCTTGAACGGGGCATGCGGAATCCCTCTGAGTGTTCAGGAGGGTGCCTGCGCCGCGTTCCGGCCATCGCCTGGGATCGGCCCGGTGCCACACATCACCCAAAACTACCTTCACCAGCAGACGGCGGAAGAGCAGGAACGGCGGACGACGGTGACGCAGGGAGGGCGGCGCGGCTCCGGCCACCCCCTGTCCGGGCAACAGCCGGTGGGGCCGGATCGCATGAGCGGGCGCGAAGATCGCCCGGTAACCGTACTTTTACTGTCCGTTGGTGATGCCCAGGTAAAAACTGTGACGCCGCGCGATGGGCGGGCCACGCGCGCAGGCCGCTCAGGCCCGCTGCATCAGGCTCAGATCTTGAAATAGATGTGACGCCGGTCCAGCAGATAGACCACGCTCCACCACACGGCCACGAACCCCACCGCGCACAGCAGCGAGGCCCAGGCGAGCGCCTCCGGGAACACGCCGGCCAGGCGGGCCGACCACCACGCCCAGGCGCCCGTGGCGCCCAGCACCAGCGCCATCGCCGAAGAGCCCAGGTACGCGGCGATCGCATTGACCCCGAAGCGACGCCCCAGCGCCGGCACCCCGTGGCGATCCACCAGCAGATGCGCCGCCAGCAGGGCCGCCACCGAGAGCCCGCCCGCCCACAGCACGAAGCTGGGCGTCCACAGCTGCTTGTTCAGCGGCAGCCACAACGCGGCCAGACCGCCCAGCAGCAGGCAGCACGCGGCCAGCGCCGCCAGCCCCGCGCGCCGGCCCTCGCGCAGGCATGCGCCGGCACGCAGCCCCAGCAGGGTGGTGGCGATCGCCCCGGCACTGCTGAGCAGGCCTTCCGGATCATGGCCCAGCCCGGTGACGGCCGAGTACTGGTACAGCAGCGGGGCGAACAGCGCGGTATCCAGCCGGCTCGCCGGGTTCACCCACGGCGCCAGCGAGGGCGCGCAGGCCAGGATCAGCGCATAGCCGCCCAGCAGCCCGGCCAGGATCCCCCACTGCAGGCGCGCGCGTACGTGGATGGCCAGGACGCCGACCACCGCCACGCACAGGGCGATCCGCTGCAGCACGCCCCACAACCGGTAGGCCGGCAGCTCGAACAGCCACCAGGCCAGCAGGTGCAGCAGCGCCCCGGCCAGGAAGATGCGCAGCGCACGCTGCAGCAGGCCACGTCGCAGCGCCGGCCGCTGCGCAGGGTCCAGCGCGCGCGGTGACAGGCTGAAGGCCATCGAGACGCCGGCGATGAACAGGAACAGCGGGAAGATCAGATCGGTCGGCGTGAAGCCGTGCCAGCGCGCGTGCAGCAGCGGTGCGTACACGTGGTTCCAGTCGCCGGGATTGTTGACCAGCAGCATTGCCGCGACCGTCAGGCCGCGCAGCGCGTCGATCGAGCCCAGCCGCGCTGGCGCGGCCGCGCTCATGCGTCCTCGCGCTGCCCGGCGATCCAGGTGCTGCGCACCTGCAGCGCATCGTCGAGCAGCACCAGGTCGGCCTGGTGGCCTTCGGCGATGTGCCCGTAGCGGTCATCCAGGTTGAGGAACTGCGCCGGATAGGTGGACGCCATGCGCGCCGCCTCGGCAAGGTCGACCCCGAGCCACTGCACGCTGTTGCGCACTGCGGTGGCCATGTCCAACGCAGAGCCCGCCAGCGCGCCCGCCGCGTTGCGCACCACCCCGTCCACGGCGGTGATAACTTCGCCATACAGTTCGTAGCGGGGGTCCTCGGCGCCGACCGGCGGCATCGCATCGGTCACCAGCATCATCCTGCCGCGCGGCTTGGCGGCCAGCGCCACGCGCAGGCTGGCCGGATGCACGTGCACGCCATCGGCGATGATGCCGATCCAGCTGCCGCGGTCCTCCAGCGCGGCCCCGACCGCACCGGGTTCACGCCCGGTCAGCGGCGACATCGCGTTGTACAGATGGGTAAAGCCGCGGATGCCGGCCTCCAGCCCCGCGCGCGCTTCCTCGTAACTGGCGGCGGTATGCCCGGCCGCCACGATCACCCCGCGCTCGACCAGCGCCCGGATGCTCTCCAGCGGAACGCGTTCGGGCGCCAGGGTCAGCAGCGTCACGCCGTTGTCGAGCGAGGCAGCCAATGCGATCTCCTCGGCATCGGGCACGCGGAACTTGCTGGCGTCATGCGTACCCTTGCGCGCCGGCGCGATGTACGGGCCTTCCAGGTGGATACCCAGTATTCCCGGCACGCCGGTGGCGATCGCCTCGCGCAGCGCCGCGATCGCGCGGCGCATCACCTGCACATCGTCGCTGATCAGGGTCGGCAGCAGGCCGGTCGTGCCGAAGCGGCGGTGCGCCTGGGCCAGCGTGCGCAGCGTCGCGACATCGGGCGTGTTGTTGAACAGCACGCCGCCGCCGCCGTTGACCTGCACATCGATGAAGCCCGGCAGCAGCCAGCCGCCGCCCAGATCGACCTGCTCATCGGCGGTGCCCAGCTGCGGGGCGGCATCGGAGATGAGCGCGGTGATCACGCCGTCTTCGATCACCACCGCCAGGTCGTCGCGGAAGTCGTCACCGGCCAGGATGCGGGCATTGCGCAGGACAGTTTTCATCAGACGGTTTCCGTCACCTTGTTCAGATGCGGCGGCAGATCGGGATTGTGGCCGCGACGCAGGGCGAGCGCATTGATCGCACGGTAGAAGCTCTGGATCGTCAGCAGCGGTGCGCAGGCCGGGTGCGGGGCGACCGGCAGCGGCAGATCACCGCCCATGTCGGCCAGCCATACCTGCGCATCACGCGCGCCGAATTCCTGCAGGACCGCGCGGGTGCCGGCCCCGGTTTCATCGGGCTGGGCAAAGGCCAGCACCGGGAAGCCCGGACCCACCAGGGCCATCGGGCCATGCTTGACCTCGGCCGAGCTGTAGGCCTCGGCATGCAGCCCGCAGGTTTCCTTGAATTTCAACGCCGCTTCCTGCGCGGCGGCCAGGCCCAGGCCGCGGCCGAGCACGAACAGGTTGTGCGCAGGCACCAGGCCCTCGGTCAGCGCGGACCAGTCGTTGTTCCAGGCTTCGCGCAGCGCAGCGGGCAATGCGCGCAGCGAAGCGATCAGCGCGGCATCCTGGCTCCAGTACGCCACCAACTGCAGGATCGCCGACAGCGAGGCCAGATAGCTCTTGGTCGCCGCCACACTGCGCTCGGCGCCGGCGCCCAGCGGGATCACCGTCTCGGCCAGCTGCGCCAGCGGCGAGTCCTCGACGTTCACCAGCGCCACCACCCGCGCCCCGGCCGCGCGTGCGGCCTCGGCGTTGCGCAGCAGGTCCGGGCTCTTGCCGGACTGGGAGATCACGATGTACAGCGCACCGCGCAGCTTCAACGGCGCCTCGTAGACCGAGCCCACCGACGGCGATGCCGAGGCGGTCACCAGGCCGAGGCGGGTTTCCAGCAGGTACTTGGCGTAGGTGGCGGCATGGTCGGAACTGCCCCGTGCACAGGTCACCACGAACGGCGGCGGCGCCGCGCGCAGGCTGGCCGCGAGCGTCTCCACCGCGGCCTGGTTGCGGATGAACTGCGCCGCGATGACATCGGCCGCTTCGGCCGCTTCGCGGAACATCAGGGTCTCGTGGGGGGCAGGCAGGGACATGGGCGCTCAGGTGGTCTCGGAAGAAGGCTGCCGCGCGCCCTGTGGGCGCATCGGCGCGGTGGAACCGCGCACCACCAGCTGGGGCACGAATCCCTGGTTCTGCAGCTGCAGCGGTGCATCGTCGTAGGCGTCGCTGCGCAGTTGCCCGATCAACAGCCGGGCGGCATGCCGCGCGATGTCCTCGGTGGCCTGCTTGGCCGTCGTCAGCGGCGGCCAGGACTGGCGCGAGAACGGACTGTCCTCGAACCCGGCGATGGACAGGTCGTAGGGCACGTTCATGCCGGCCGATTTGGCCGCGGCCAGCACGCCGGCGGCGATCTCGTCGTTGGAACCGAAGATCGCCGTGGGCGGCTCGCGCAGCGCCAACAGGCGCCGGGCACCGCGGAAGCCGTCATCGAAGGTGTAATCGCCCTGCACCACCAGGTGCTTGTCGATGGTCATGCCATAGTCCCGCAGCGCCGCTTCGTAGCCCGCATAGCGCTCACCGCTGGAGCGGTGCGAACTGCCGCCCCAGAGGAACCCGATGCGCTGGTGGCCCAGCTGGATCAGATGCTCGGTGATCTCGTAGGCCGCTTCACGGTCATCGACGAACACACAGGCACCGTCCTGCGGATCGGACGTCGCCGCGATGATCCGCACCAGCTTGATGCCGCGCGCGACCAGGGCGGCCACCAGATCGCGGCGTTCGGACATCGGCGCGGTCAGCACCAGCCCGGCCAGGCGCGAACGCTGCACCCAGTCGGCCAGTTCCTCGGCCAGCATCGGCGAGCTGGAATCGCAGGGGTGGATCTGCAGCCCGAACCCGGTTTCGCGGCACGCGGCAAGCACGCCGTTCTGCACGCCGATGATGTGGTACGGATTGGGGTTGTCATACACCAGCCCGACTACCAGCGTGGTGCCGGTGCGCAGGTTGCGCGCCGCCGGATCGGGCTCGTAATCCAGCTCGGCGATCGCGCGCAGCACGCGCGCACGCGTGGCCTGCATCACCGAGGGTTCGTTGTTGATCACCCGCGAGACTGTCTTCAGCGATACCTTGGCCCGTTCGGCGACATCCTTGATGGTCGCTCTGCGCATGGTCTTTTCCTGGCTTGCCGGTTGAGCGTCCATGATCGCCGATCACTGCCCGTCGCGGGTCAGGCCGACGCGATGGCCGCGCAGCGAATAGAACAGGATGTAAAGGTAGCAGGGCACCATCAGGCCGGCGAACACCCACTGGAAATCAAAGTGCTGCTTGAGCACGGCAAACAGCTGCGGAATGATCGCGCCACCGGCAATGGCCATCACCAGCAGTGCCGAGCCGGTTTCGGTGAAGCGGCCCAGGCCGCGGATCGCCAGCGGGAAGATCGCCGGCCACATCATCGCGTTGGCAAAGCCCAGCGCCGCCACGAAGCCGACCGATACATAGCCGTGGGTGAGCAGCGCGCCGATGCTGAACAGCACGCCCAGCACTGCCGAAATGCTCAGGTAGCGCGATTGCGTCACAAGGTGCGGAATCAGCGCCAGGCCCACCACGTAACCCGATAGCATGAATGCCAGCGTGATCGAGGTGAACATCTTGGTCTGGTCCAGCGGCAGATCGAAGCCGTGGCCGTAAGTGCCGATCGCATCGCCGGCCATCACTTCCACGCCGACGTACACGAACAGGCACAGAACGCCCAGCCACAGGTGCGGGAACTGGAAGATGCTGGTGCGCTCGGCCACCCCCGGCGCGCGGGCCGGCGTGGCATTGGCTTCAGCGGTCTTCAATTCGGGCAGCGGCGAGAACAGCACGCCGACCGCCAGCACCACCAGCAGCCCGGCCATGGCCATGTAGGGCAGCTGGATCTTGGCGGCGAAATCGTTGAGCAGCACTGCCTTGGCCGCCGCATCGGCGACCTTCACCTGGGCATCCAGGTCGCCGATCCCGTGCAGCACCATGGTGCCGATCAGCACCGGCGCGAGCATCCCGGCGATCTTGTTGCAGATGCCCATCAGCGCGATGCGCCGGGCCGCGGTTTCGATCGGGCCGAGGATGCTGATGTACGGGTTGACCGCCGTCTGCAGCAGGGCCAGGCCGCTGCCGATCACGAACAGGCCGCTGAGCGCGCCGGGGTACCAGCGCTGCTGCGCGAAGTGGGCGAACACCACTGCGCCGGCGGCCATCACCAGCAGGCTCAGGCTCAGGCCCTTCTTCATGCCGGTGCGCTTGAGGATCCAGGAGGCCGGCAACGCGAGGAAGAAATACGACAGGTAGAACACCATCAGCACCAGGAAGGCACCGACCTCGTCCAGCTCGAAGGCGAGCTTGACGAAGGTGATCAACGGCCCGTTGAGCCAGGTGAAAAAGCCGATCAGGAAGAACAGCACGCCGATGATCAGGATCGAGGTGAGCACGCTCGAACGCGCGGAAGCAGCAGGCACGGCAGACATCGGCAAGGCTCCTGCATCGACGCAGCGGAACGGCGTCGGCAAAGTGGCTGGGAACAACGTTGTCACATTTATTCGATGCGAGGCAGGGGTTTGTCAACCGCCTCCTCGGCCAGCGCTGCCGCGCGCGCTCGACGGCGATCTGCGCAGAAACCTCGCCGGCCATGCAGCAGCAGGACCTGCGCCCTCTCCGGGCGGGAATGTGCAAACGATGACCGCAGCAGGCTGAAAACGGTTTCTCAAGGAAACCTTCACCGCACCGCAACATCGAAAGTCCTCGATAGTCGTTGACATCGTTGTCAGAACGATTACAGACTCAGCCTCAATCGCCGGATACCTCGCCGGCCGTGCACCCTCCAGGGGAGTCCGTGTGATCGCAGCCAGCCCGTCCCGCCAAGCCCATGCCGTCGCCACCCCGGTGCAGCCGTTCCTGGCAGCGGATGTGGGCGGCACACATGTGCGCATGGCGCGGGTGCAGGCCAGCCAGGATCCGGACCATCCCGTGCAGCTGCTGGAATACCGCAAGTTCCGCAACGCCGAGTACCCCGGGCTGAGCGCGATCGTCGCCGATTTCCTGGCCGACGGCCCGCGCCCCGCGCACTGCGTGGTGGCCACGGCAGGCGTGGCCCGCGCCGATGGCACGGTGATCACGGCCAACCTGCCCTGGCCCCTGTCCGCCCGCCAGATCGAACGCGACATCGGCCTGGACCAGGTTTACATCGTCAACGATTTCGAAGCCGTGGCCTACGCCGCCGCCCAGGTCGATGCCAGTGGCGTGCTGCAGCTCAGTGGCCCGGGACAGGTACCGCCGGGACCGACCCTGGTGGTCGGGCCGGGGACCGGGCTGGGCGCGGCGGTGTGGATCCCGGGCCCGCACGGTCCGGTGGTACTGGCCACCGAAGCCGGCCAGCCCACGCTCGCCACCACCACCGCGCTGGAGATGGCGATCATGCGCCACATGCTGCGCGAGCGCTCGCACGTGCCGGTCGAACATGCGCTGTCCGGTCCGGGCCTGCTCAACATCTACCGTGCGCTGTGCGCGCTGGACGGCCACACCCCGGCTTTGGGCACGCCCGATGCGATCACCGCCGCCGCCATGGCCGGCGAAGATGCGCACGCGCGCCAGAGCCTGGAGGTGTTCTGCGGCCTGTTGGGCAGCGTCACCGGCGACATGGCCCTGCAGTACGGGGCCAGCGGCGGGGTCTACCTGGCCGGCGGGATCCTGCCGCAGATCCGCGAATTCCTGTTGAACAGCACCTTCGTCGAACGGTTCCTCAACAAGGGACCGATGCGCGAAGCGCTGGAACGCATTCCCGTGAAAGTGGTCGAGCACGGGCAGCTGGGCGTCATCGGCGCCGCCAGCTGGTATCTGGGCCGCTCGGACGCATGAGGGACCGGTGCGCCATGTGCGCACGGGCAATGCAACACGCAGTACGTGGAAGTCGCGCACCGGCAACGGGCGCTGGGCAAGGTCGCACGCATCGCAAACCGCACGCCGTCGCCGGCGTAACACGATTGATGAGGAGAGACATCATGAACCATCGCAAGAGCCTGCTTTCGGCCGCTGTCATCAGCTGCCTTGCCTTCAGCGCACACGCGCAGCAGGCGCCCACCGCCACCGATCTGGACACGGTGCAGGTCACCGGCATCCGCGGCTCGATGGAGAAGTCGCTGGATACCAAGCGCGACGCGAACTCGCGCCTGGAAGTGGTCACCGCCGAAGACGTCGGCAAGCTGCCGGCGCACAACGTCGCCGATACCCTGCAGCGCGTGCCCGGCGTCAACATCAGCTCGGCCAGCGCCGATGAAGGTGGTTTCGACGAAGCCGACCGGGTCAGCCTGCGCGGCACCAGCCCCAGCCTCACCCAGACCCTGATCGACGGCCACACCGTGGCCTCGGCGGACTGGTTCGTGCTCAGCCAGGGCAACAATGTCGGGCGCAGCGTGAGCTACTCGCTGCTGCCCTCCGAGCTGGTCAGCTCGGTGGAAGTGAACAAGTCCTCGCAGGCCAAGCTGCAGGACGGCGGCACCACCGGCACCGTCAACATCATCACCCGCCGTCCGCTGCAGTTCGCCAAGCAGTTCACCGCCGAAGCCTCGATCGGCGCGGTGCGCTCGGACCAGGCCGAATCCAACGACCCGCAGTTCTCGGGCCTGTTCAACTACAAGAACGATGCCGATACCTTCGGCATCATGGTGCAGGGCTTCTACCAGAAGCGCGAACTGCGCCGTGAAGCGCAGGAAATCCCGGGCGGCTTCTTCAAGATCCAGGCCACCGATCCGGTGGCGGCGACCAACCCGGACCTGATCGGCGTCAGCGTGCCCGGCCTGCTCGGTTCGACGCTCTTTGAACAGACCCGCGAGCGCAAGGGCGGGCTGGTCTCGCTGCAGTTCAAGCCGAGCGATTCGCTGACCCTGGGCCTGAGCGGTTTCAGCTCCGAGCTGGAAGCGAACAACTACAACCGCAACTACATGATGTGGGGCGGCAACTTCGCGCGCAGCCAGGCCCCGGACCCGGGCTACACCATCACCGATGGCGTGCTGTCCAACGCCACCTACGCCGGCGTGGCGGGCACCGATTACGCCGTGTACGACATGATCTACCGCGAAGCGTCGGCCAAGACCAACTACGTCACCTTCGACGCCGACTGGCAGATCAATGAGAACCTGAGCTCGAAGTTCCAGGCCGGCACCACCAAGGGCACCGGCACCACGCCGCGCCAGTTCATCGCCGAAGTCACCCTCGGCCGCGGCGGTGGCGCCAGCTGGACCACGCATGGCGCCGGGTCGCCGGTCGACTGGAACGTCGGGGGCGATGTCGGCCCCGGCGGCGTGACCAGCTTCGGCACCTGGGGCAACCAGGAAGTGACCGCCGAGGACAAGGAGAACTGGGCCTCGCTGGATTTCAGCCAGTACTTCAGCGCCGGTACGCTGAGCTCGATCGACTTCGGCGTGCGCTTTGCCGACCACAAGCGCGAAGCCCTCTCGCCGGAAGGCGCCTCGCCGGGCGACATCTGGTCGGCGCTGCAGGGCAGCGCCACCGGCAACTACCCCAGCGGCTTCGCCGGCGATGTGGGCGGCACCTTCCCGCGCAACATCTGGTACTACACCCCCGGTGCGCTGCAGAACGCGATCCTCAACAACTCCACCTGGCTGGCCGACAACGACGGCCCGACCGGCCGCCACAACTACGGCGCGGAATGGAAGGTGGCCGAGAAGAACTTCGGTGCCTACGTGCAGGCCAACTTCGTCGGCGACTGGTGGAGCGGCAACCTGGGCCTGCGCTACGTCAACATCAAGCAGGACATCGACACCTACCTGGCGGTGGCCGATCCGGCGCGCGCCGATGTGAGCAGCCTGTTCGGCATGTGGCAGGCGCAGTCCTTCGAGAACAAGCGCAACCGCGTGCTGCCCAGCGCCAACATCAAGTTCGACCTGGATGACAGCCTGGTGCTGCGCGTGGCGGCATCGCAGACCCAGACCCTGCCGGATTACTCGGCCCTGGGTGCGTCCTCGTGGGGCTCGGATCTGAACAAGACCGGCGGCGGCGGCAACCCGAACCTCAAGCCGACCCTGTCCACCAACCTGGATGCGAACCTGGAGTGGTACTTCATGCCGCGCGGCCTGCTCTCGCTCGGTGCGTACCATATGGACATGAAGGACTACATCGCCTTCGACGTGGTGAACCGCCAGCTGTACAGCGAACTCACCAACCAGCTGGAAACCTACGCCGTGTCCACCCCGATCAATGCCGACGGCAAGGTCACCGGCGTGGAAGTGGCCTATGAGCAGCCGATCGGCGAGTTCTTCGGCGTCAATGCCAACTACACCTACGCCGATGGCACCTCCGCCCATACCTGGGCCGATGGCAGCAACAACCTGCTGGGCACCTCCAAGAACACGTTCAACGTGGGTGCCTACTTCGAGAACGAGACCTTCGGCGCACGCGTCAGCTACACCCGCCGTTCCTCGTTCCTGATCAGCCTGTCCGGTGCCAACCCGTACTACCAGGATGACTTCGGCACGCTGTCGGCTTCGCTGAGCTACAAGGCGACCGACTGGCTGAGCATCACCCTGGACGGCCTGAACCTCAACAACCCGACCTACAAGTACTACCAGAGCGCGGCGATCCCGACCTCGTTCTACAGCAACGGCCGCCAGTACTACCTGAACTTCCGCTTCAAGTACTGAGCCGCGTTGTAACCTGCTGGACGCCTGACCGACGGGCCCGGATCTCCGGGCCCGTTTTTACAGGTGGAACCCGAACAGCTACACAGGAATGACCCGATGCAGACCCGCACCCGTCGTACCTCGCTTCCGCTGCTGCCGCTGGCACTGGCGCTTTCCCTGGCCCCGGCCGCCCATGCGGTGGATGCCGCGGCACCCGGCGGCCCGCGCGCCCTGCCCGGTTCGCTGCCCCTGATCCCGGTCCCGGCCACGCTGGAACGGCTGGCCGGCAGCGGCTACGCCGTGACCGCCAGCACGCCCGTGCACGCACGCGGCGCGGCCGCCCAGCGCGTCGCCGCACAGTTCACCACGCTGCTGCGCGACAGCGGTGGCCCGACCCTGGCGGTGGCGGAACGCCACGGCAAGGACGGCCTGCACTTCGTGCTCGACGCGACCCTGAAAACCGGCGCCGAGGGCTACCAGCTGCGGGCCGATGCGCAGGGCGTGACCGTGCAGGCCGCCACCGAGGCCGGCCTGTTCTACGGCGCCGCAACGCTGGCCCAGCTGCTCACCGGCGCGCAGCCAGGCACCGTCCCGGCACTGCGCATCGCCGATGCACCGCGGTTCCCGTGGCGCGGCCTGATGCTCGATTCGGCACGCCACTTCCAGAGCCTGGAGGAGATCAAGCAGGTCCTGGATGCCATGGCCGCACAGAAGCTCAACACCTTCCACTGGCACCTCACCGATGACCAGGGCTGGCGCATGGAGATCAAGCGCTACCCGAAGCTGACCGGCGTGGGCAGCTGCCGCATCCCGGCCGGCGATGGCGGCCGCGATCCGGCCACCGGCGCGCCGCGCCCTTACTGCGGCTTCTTCACCCAGGACCAGATCCGCGAGGTGGTCGCCTACGCGGCGCGCCTGCATATCCAGGTCATCCCCGAGATCGACGTGCCCGGCCATGCCACCGCCGCGATCGCCGCGTATCCGGAACTGGGCACGATCGATACGCCCCTGACGCCGTTGAGCGAATGGGGTGTGTTCCCGAACCTGTTCAACACCGAAGAGAGCACCCTGGTGTTCCTGGAGAACGTGCTGGAAGAAGTGATCCAGCTGTTCCCGGCCCGCTACGTACACGTGGGCGGCGACGAAGCGGTCAAGGACCAGTGGGAGGCCAGCGCGCGCGTGCAGCAGCGCATGCGCGAGGTCGGCGCAGGCGATGAGATGGAAATGCAGAGCCACATCATCAAGCGGCTGGAGACCTTCCTGGAAAAGCACGACCGGCGCCTGATCGGCTGGGATGAAATCCTCGAGGGCGGCCTGCCGCCGGAAGCCACCGTGATGTCCTGGCGCGGCACCGAAGGTGGCCTGAAGGCGGCCAGCGAAGGCCACGACGTGGTGATGTCGCCGGTGACGGACATGTACATGGACTACCTGCAGACCAACGCGCCGAACGAACCGCCGGGCCGCCCCGCCACGATCCCGCTGGCGCGCGTGTACGGCTTCGAGCCGGTGCCCGAGGCGTTGGCCAGGGACAAGCAGCACCACATCCTCGGCCTGCAGGCCAACATGTTCACCGAGCACACGCGCAGTTACGCACGCCTGCAGCACAACCTGTTCCCGCGCCTGGCCGCGGTGGCCGAGACCGGCTGGTCGCCGCGCGAGCGCCGCGATTACGGTGACTTCCTGGCGCGCCTGCCGACCCAGCTGCAACGGTGGCAGGCCATGGGCATCGCCTACGCACAGACCCCGTTCGAGGTGGAACTGGACAGCCGTGACGACCGCAGGGCCGGCACCGCGACGCTGGCGCTGCGCACGCCGCTGGGCTACGACATCCACTACAGCGTGGATGGCAGCGCGGTCACCGCGCAGTCGCCGCGCTATACCACGCCGCTGCAGCAGCCGCTGCCGGTGGCACTGCAGGCCGCCACGTTCTTCAACGGCCAGGCCCTGGCCCAGGCAGCCAGCCGCTTCGATGTCACGCCCGCCGCGCTGCTGTCACGCACGGATGAACACCTCGCGCAGTGTCCGGCGAAGGGGCAGCTGCTGCTGCGGCTGGAAGATGACGGCCCGGCCGAGGGCGAACGCGCGATCTTCAACGTGGACATCTTCAACCCGTGCTGGTTGTGGAAGGACGCCGATGTGGACGGAATCGCACGCGTGCGCGTGCGCGCCGGGCAGATCCCGTACTACTTCCAGCTGGCCCACGACGAACCCGCACGCCGCTTCGTGGCCAAGCGCAGCGCGCACGGGGAAATGGAGATCCTGGGCGCGCAGTGCGAGGGCAAACCGCTGGCCAGCGTGAAACTGCCGGCCGCGCCGGGCGCCGATGGATTCATCACGCTGGAGGCGGCGCTGCCGCGTTCGCTCACGGGCACGCAGAACCTGTGCGTGCGCTTCACCGGCGACACCCGGCCCACGATGTGGGTGCTGGACGAGATGACGCTGCTGCCGCGGTGATGTCCTAGCCGCGCCCTGAAACGGAACAGGGGTGTGCCGGCCGCTGGCTGGCACACCCTCAAACCGGCATCACCGGGGTGTCGGCCTCAGCCGCGCAGGCGCAGCAGCAGATCGCGCAGCGGGGTCAACGCAACCGCCAGCCCCGCCAGCACACCGATGCTGTCCGCCAGCGCGTCCATCGGGTCGGCCATGCGGTTGGTGGTGAAGGCCCCCTGCGCCAGCTCGATGCCGATGCCCAGTGCGATCAGCCCCACCCCGGCCCAGCACACCGCTGCGCGGGTGCGGAAGATCTGTACCGCGCCCGCCGCCAGCAGGAAGAACGCCAGGAAGTGCTCGACCTTGTCGCTGTTCTGCGGCAGGGCCAGCGGCGGTGGCGGGATCATGCACACGGTGATGATGACCCCGATCGCCGCGCACCACAGCCCCAGCCACACCCGCGGAAAACGCAGCGGCTTCAACGCGCCCATGTACGCCATCTCACAAGCGCCAGGTCAGGTCGCCCAGCGTGAACGCCGGTTCGAAATCGACATCGCGCTGGAAGCCCATGACCTGGAAGCGCTCGCCCATCCCGCTCGGCAGGGTGAGCTTCTTGACCTGGTCGCGCAGGCGCACGCGGCCCATTTCATCCGTGCGCGCATCCGCTTTTTCCAGCAGCGCATCCAGCCCGTTGCCGAGCAGGAAGCTGGCCTGCGTGCAGTACCCGGCCAGTTCGAACCCGGCATGCGTGCCGGCCTCGGCCAACGCGGTGAAATCCACCGAGGCGGTCAGGTCCTGCAGGCCCGGCCAGCGGTACAGCTCGTTGTGCACGTGGTGCCGGTAGAACGCGCGCAGCGTGCCGTCGTCGCGGTCGTCCTGGTAGTACTCGTTGCGCGGGTAACCGTAATCGACGAACAGCATCGCGCCGCGCTGCAGGCCGCCGGCCACCGCCTGGATCCAGTACGGCAGCTGTGGCAGCAGCTCGGACCGGTAGCCATCGGCGAACGGCTTTTCGCGGTACCGCTCGACATGGCGCACGGCGGCGGTGAGCATCGCATCGGCCGGCTGCGCACCGCGCACGAAGGCGCTCTGCGCGTCCAGTTCCACGGTCTCTTCGTAGATCATGCCGTCCTTGGCCAGGAAGCGCGGCGTGGGCAGCGCGTCGATCACTTCGTTGGCGAACACCATGCCGTCCCAGTCATCCTCGAACGGGCCGTCCAGCCATTCCACCACCGCGAACAACGGCGGGATCAGGGCCTTCTCCAGGCGCTCGCGCTGACGCTCGCGCAGGTCCGCGCTGGGCTCCAGGATCGCGTAGCGCGCCGGCAGCGCGTCCAGTTCCAGCATGCGCTTGAGCATCACTTCGGCGAAGGCGCCGCTGCCGCCCCCCACTTCCATGAAGCGGGCCTCCGGACCGAGCTGCTGCATCACCGGGGCGATCGCATTGGCCAGGGTCGCGGCGAACAGCGGGCCCAGTTCCGGTGACGTGGTGAAATCACCGGCGGCGCCGAACTTGCTGGCACCGGCGCTGTAGTAGCCCCATCCCGGGGCATACAGGCTCAGTTCCATGAAGCGCGCGAAGGGCATCGCACCGCCGTTGGCAAGGATTTCAGCCCGCAGGGCGGCGGCGAGTTCGTCGCTGTGGGCCAGGGCGTCGGATTCGGGGAGGGGGAACGGAGAATGCATGGCGCGATCGATTGCGGTGACAATGCACAGCATAGCCTGAGCAGGGAGTACCCCCGATGACCGATACCGCGCCCGTGGCGCTGATCACCGGCAGCGCGCGCCGGATCGGCGCGGCCATCGCCCGCCAGTTCCACGCCTGTGGCTGGTCGGTGGTGCTGCACGCCCACACCTCCGCCGCCGAGCTGCAGCAGATGGCCTTCGACATGGACATGCAGCGGCCGGGCAGCGTGCTGGCCCTGCAGGCCGACCTGCGCGATGCCGATGCCCTGCCCGACCTGATCGAGCAGACCGTGGCCCAGTTCGGCCGGCTGGACGTGCTGGTCAACAACGCCTCCAATTTCTACCCGACGCTGCTGGGCCAGATCACTGCCGAGCACTGGGACGACCTGTTCGCGGTCAACGCGCGCGCGCCGCTGCTGCTGGCCCAGGCCGCCGCGCCGCACCTGCGCCGGCAGCAGGGCAGCATCGTGAACCTGACCGACCTGCACGGCACCCAGCCGATGCGCGACCACCCGGTGTACGCGGCGGCCAAGGCGGCGCTGGAGATGGTCACCCGCTCGCTGGCGCTGGAACTGGCGCCGAAGGTGCGGGTCAATGCGGTCGCGCCCGGCGCGATCCTGTGGCCGGAACAGGGCAAGGACGATTTCGCCCAGCAGGCGCTGCTGGCGCGCACCCCGCTCGGCCGCACCGGCACGGTGGAAGAGATCGCCGAAGCGGTGTACTGGCTGGCCACCGAGGCCGCCTTCGTGACCGGGCACACGCTGCGCCTGGATGGCGGGCGCACGCTGAGCTGAGGCGCGGGGCTAGCCCGGCAGCAGCGCCAGCGTGGCGAAGGTCTCGGCGTGCTGCCGGTGCGCGCGCCACAGCGCCGCCAGCGACAGCCCGCTGACCGGATCGATGAAGTCCGGCGCGATATCGGCCAGCGGCTTGAGCACGAAGGCATGCTTGAGCTCGGGCCGCGGAATGCGCAGGTGGCCGGGGCCTTCCACTATCAGGTCCCCGTAGAACACCACGTCGATATCCAGCGTGCGGTCGCTGAAGCGCGGGCCGCTGCGGTCGCGGCCGTGCGCGTCTTCCAGCGCATGCAGCCACGCATCGAGCGCATCCAGCGGCAGATCGGTCTGGATCGCCACGGCGTTGTTGAGGAACTCCGGCCCCTCGAAACCCACGGCGGCGGTGCGGTAGGCCGGCGAGACGTCGATCGCGCCGAAGCGCTCGCGCAGTGCCGCCACCGCAGCGTGAAGATGCTGTTGCGGCTGCAGGTTGCTGCCCAGGCTCAGAAGCGAGGTAATCATGGTGTTCAGCGTACGTCGGGGGCGCATCCACACGGGGGCAACAGGCCCACCGCATAGAATCGGGGTGCACATCATAGGACACCGACATGACCTATTGCGTCGGCATCGAGGTGGACGAGGGCCTCGTCTTCGCCGCCGATACCCGGACCAACGCGTCGCTGGACGACGTGCGGGTGCATCGCAAGCTGCACGAATTCGAGTTCCCGGGCGAGGCGGCCTTCGTGCTGATGGCCGCCGGCAACCTGGCGACCACCCAGCTGCTGGTCTCGCGGCTGCGCCGTGACGTGGAGGAGCAGCGCCCGGAAAACCTGCGCGCCTACCGGCATCTGTTCGAGGTGGCCGAGTATGTCGGCCGGGTCCTGGTGGACAGCCAGGTCAGGGCCAGCACCCAGGAGCACGGCCACGAGGGCATCGTCACCCAGGCCACGCTGATCCTGGGCGGCCAGGTCGGGCACGAACACCCGGGCCTGTACATGATCTACCCGCTGGGCAACGCGATCGCCGCCTCGCCGGAAACGCCGTTCCTGCAGATCGGCGAATCCAAGTACGGCAAGCCGATCCTGGACCGCATCCTGCAGCCGAAGATGCGCCTGGATGACGCCGCGCGCACCGCGATCGTCTCGCTGGATTCGACCATCCGCTCCAATCTCTCGGTCGGCCTGCCGCTGGATCTGGCCCTGATCCGCCGCGATGAGCTGCGCATCAGCCAGCGCATGCGCCTGGCCGCCGACACCCCCCTGTACGCGGAGATCCACGGCAACTGGTCGCGCAAGCTCGAGCAGGCCGTCGCCAGCCTGCCGCCGTTTCCCTGGGAGCCCTAGCCTGGCCGGCAGCCCTGCGGGCCACGCGCGCGGGCCACGTGGCTCAGGCGATCTCCAGCGCCTGCGCGACCGAACGGAACACCTGCTGCATCTCCAGCGGTTTGCGCAGCACGTGCACGTTGATGCCGGACGGGAACACCGCCAGCGGCACGTCGACCTCGGCATCTTCGAGCACCAGCGCCGGCCCGCGATAGCCCAGGCTGGCCATCTCGCCCAGCAGATGGCTGGCCGAGAGCAGCTTGGACCCGGCATCGGCGATGACCAGCGCCGGCATGGCCTCGTTCTGCATCCAGCGCAGCGCGGCGGCGCCATCGGAGGCCAGCTGCAGGTGATAGCCCTGGCTGGACAGCGCATTGCCCAGCAGCGACAAGCGCGTCGCCTCGCCATCCACCACCAGGATCGTCTGGCCGGCACCGGCGATGACCGGCTGGCCCACGGCCTCCACCGCATCGGTGGCCTGGCCGGTGGGCAGCAGCAGATCGAAGCGGGTGCCGACGCCGGGGGTGCTGTCGACGTGGATGCTGCCGTGGCAGCCCTCGATGATGCGCTTGCAGGAAATCAGCCCCAGGCCGGTGCCGTCGGCCTTGGTGGTGAAGAACGGATTGAACAGGTGCGAGAGCGTCTGCGCATCCATGCCGATGCCTTCATCGGTGACCGACAGCCGCAGCCAGTCCTCCGCCCCCGGTACCGGGTGTGGCGCGGCACGCAGGGTCAGCAGGCCGCCGTCGGGCATGGCCTGGATACCGTTGAGCGCCAGGTTCAGCAGCACCTGCTGCAGTTCGGTGTAGTTGGCATCCACGGACAGATTGCCCTCCACCACCTCCAGGTGCAGGCTCACCTTGGGCGGCAGGTTGCTGCGCAGCAGCAGTTCCACGCCTTCGAACAGGTGGGCGATGCAGATGTGCTCGCTCGGTTTGCGTGAGCCGCGCACGAAGGACAGCATCGATTCGGCCATCTCGTGCCCGCGCCGCCCGCACTCGGCGATGATGTCGGCCAGGTGGTGCAGCTGCGGGTCTTCGGTGCGGGCCTTCATCAGGTCCGGCATGATCAACAGCGGCTGCAGGATGTTGCGCAGGTCGTGGCTGAGCCCGGCGGCCAGCAGCGACAGGCTTTCCAGCCGCTGGGCACGCATCAGTTCGGCTTCCACGCGCTGGCGGTCGATCGCGCTGCGCGCTTCGCGCACGGCGCGCGCCACCGCCGAGGGCAGGCGCGCCGGCTGGTGCTTGATGATGTAATCGTTGGCGCCCTGGTGCAGGGCCGCCACCGCGTTTTCCTCACCCATCGTGCCGGAGACGAAGATGAAGGGCACCTCCGGCAACGCGGCGCGCACGATGCGCAGCGCCTCGTTGCCCGAAAAGCCGGGCATGCTCAGGTCCGAGAGCACGATGTCCGGGGTGAAGCGTTCCAGCGACAGGCGCAGCTCCTGCGCGCTCTCGACCCGCTCGAAGCTGGCCACGAGGCCGGCATCGAGCATCTGCTCGCACATCAGTTCGGCGTCTTCCGGTGAGTCCTCGATCAGCAGGACCCGCAGGGCACCCAGGTCTGGCCCGGTCAGCGGCATGGCGTTACTCGATCTCCGGTGCCTGGTTGATCAGCGCCCAGAACTTGCCCAGGGTCTGCACCGCGCCGAAGAACTGGTCCACGTCCACCGGCTTGACCACGTAGGCGTTCACGCCCATGTCCCAGCTGCGGGCCAGGTCGCTTTCCTCGCGCGAGGACGAGAGGATCACCACCGGCAGGCGCTTGAGTTCTTCGGTGTTGCGGATTTCCCGCAGCACTTCCAGGCCATCCATGCGCGGCATCTTGATGTCCAGCAGCAGCACCGCCGGCAGGCCTTCCTCGCGATCGGCGAAGGCGCCACGGCGCAGTAGATAGTCCATCGTTTCCACGCCGTCTTCGACGTGCACGATGGGGTTGGCCAGGCGCGCTTCCTTCAGGGCATCGACGGCCATCTCGGCATCGGCGGGGCTGTCCTCGGCAAGGAGGATGGTGCGGAGAGCGGTCATGCGGCGGAGCCCTTGTTGATTGCGTCGAGCGCGGGTGGGAGAACGAAGTGGAAGGTGGCGCCCTGATCAACCGTGGATTCGGCCCAGATCCGGCCACCGTGGCGCGTCAGCACGCGGCGCACGCTGGCCAGCCCGATCCCGGTGCCCGGGTATTCGCTGGCTTTGTGCAGGCGCTGGAACACCCCGAACAGCTTGCTGGCGTAAGCCATGTCGAAACCGGCGCCATTGTCGCGGACCGTGAACAGGTGACTGCCATCGGGCTGGGTGCGGTAATCGACTTCGATCCGGGCCGGCTGGCGGTTCGAAGAATACTTGATCGCATTGCCCAGCAGGTTCAACCACACTTGCCGCATCATGTTCTCGTCGGAGACGATGATCGGCAGCGGGGCGATCTTCCATTCGACGTGGTGCGGCGCGGCACCGGCCTCTGCATCGCTCAGGCGGTTGGCATCGAGCATGGCCCGGGTATCGGCCACCAGCGACTGCATGTCCACGGCCTGCAGGCGCATCGCCGCGCGGCCCAGCCGCGAATACACCAGCAGATCGTCGATCAGCGTGGCCATGCGCTGGGCCGAGCTGGAGATCACGCCCAGGTAGTGCAGCGACTTCTCGTCGGCCGCCGCCCCCAGGTGCCGGGCCAGTTTGTCCGAGAACCCGGCCACGTGCCGCAGCGGCGCGCGCAGGTCATGCGAGACCGAATAACTGAAAGCCTCCAGCTCGCGGTTCACTTCCGAGACCTGCTCGACCTTGCCTTCCAGCTGACGGTTCAGTTCTTCGACCCGCAGCTGCACCGCGCGCTGGACCGTCACGTCGCTGACGGTCATCAGCACGACTTCGTCGTCCTTGTCCGGCAGCGGCATGCGCCGGGCGTTGATCAGCATGATCCGCACCACGTTGTCGGCGGTGCGCTGTTCGTGTTCGTAATCCCACAGTTCGCGGCCGCGCAGCAGCACATCGGTCAGGCGCTGGCGGACCACGGCATCGCGCCACGCGCCATCGCCGATGGTGTCCAACGCGATCGCCTCGCCTTCCCGATCTTCCTCCAGGCCGTACAGTTCGGCGAAGGCCGGGTTGTGCAGCTGCACGCGCAGGTCCCGATCGAGCAGCACGATCGGTTCGCGCACGGTGTGCAGTACCGAGGCGGCACGGGCGGCCGATCGCAGCGACTGGCGCTCGGCGCTCAGGCGGTGACGGATCTGCCGGTGCAGCAGCCACAGCACCAGCCCGAGCAGCAGCAGCTGGACCACCAGCGCGCTCCAGGACACCAGTTCGGTCTGGCGCTGCTTGCGCTCGGATTCGATCGAACGCGACCGCAGCAGGCGCTCTTCGTGGGCCTGCAGCTCATCGACCAGGTTGCGGATCGGGTACCGCGTGGTCAGGTCCTGCACCAGCTGGCGCTGATCGATATCGGGGGAGGACCGCGCGAGCTGCCGGGCCACCTCCATGCGGCGTTCCAGCAGCGATTCGATCCGGCCGATGCGGACCAGCTGTTCGGGATTGTCGTGGGTCAGCACCGCCAGGCCGGACAGGCGGCTGGGGATGCCTTCGGCGCGCGCCATGCGGGCCCGCAGCCCGGGCGAATCCAGGCCCTTGGACATCGTCAGCGCGGCCGCCTCGACATCCAGCACATCGGCCTGCAGGTCATGCAGGGCCACGCCGACCTGTTGCGTGTGCGAGACCCAGCGCGCCGCCTCGAGGTTGTCACTGGAGAGTTTCCTCAGCGTCAGCCACGGCACCACGATGATGGCCACCGCTGCCAGCCCCAGTGCCGGCAAACGCCAGCGATCCCAGATTTCATCACTGAAAACCAGCGCCATAGTCCCTCTTCAGCTCACGATGCCAGGCTTGGCGAGCCCTCGTGCGGCACTGCAGCACAAGCGCAGTGTCACCGATGGCGAAGGGCCCAATATAGCCCAGCTACCGATCCGATACCCGCGCCGGCGGCCAACCCGGGGCCCACGAAAAAGGGCGCGCCAAGCGGCGCGCCCTTCATGCTGCGACAACAGCTGCCTGCGGATCAGCGCGCGGCGGTCGCGGCAACCTTCAGATTGCTGGCATCGACGCTCTTGACGCCCTTGATGCCCTTGGTCACACGCAGCGCCTTGTCGTGTTCGGCCTGGCTGGCCACGGTGCCGGAGAGGGTGACCACGCCGTTGACGGTCTCCACCTTCACTTCGGTGCCCGGGACGTTCTTGCTGGTCAGCAGGTCGGTCTTGACCTTGGTGGTGATCCAGCTGTCGGTCACCGGCTCGGCCGAATCGTGGGTGCCGGCGTGGGTCATGGCGCTATGGTCGGTGGACTTCGGCGGATCCTTGGCCATCGCAGCGGAGGTGCCCAGCACCATGCCGAAGGCCAGCGAAGCAGCAAGCAGATTACGGGTCGTGATGGTCATGTGTCAGGTTCCTCTTGGGATGTGCGGCCAGTGTCCACCGCGCCCCGTGGAAGCAACGTGGGCGCGGCATCACGTTGCCGTGAACCAGTGTGTTTTCGCGGCAACCGTTCAGTTTGCGGGGTGCGCGCGGCTGCCGCTACGCTGTCCCTCCCCCTATGCGCAGGAACTCTCCCATGGCTCCCGCCCTGCAGATCGGCCTGATCGGCTACGGCCTGGCCGGCAGCGTCTTCCACGCGCCGCTGATCCAGCACACCCCCGGGCTGGCGCTGCACAGCATCGTCAGCTCGCAGCGCGACCGCCTGCTGCGCACGTTCACCGACGTGCATGTGCGCGCGGACGTGCGCCAGGTGCTGGACGATCCCGCGATCGACGCGGTGGTGATCGCCACGCCCAACGATGCGCATGCGCCGCTTGCACTGGCCGCGCTGGCGGCCGGCAAGCATGTGCTGGTGGACAAGCCGTTCACCCTGACCAGTGCCGAAGCCGAGACCGTGCTCCAGGCTGCGCGCGACGCCGAGCGGGTGGTGACGGTGTTCCAGAACCGTCGCTTCGATGCCGACTTCCTGACCCTGCGCACGCTGATCGCCGATGCGCGGCTCGGCGAGATCGCCGAATGCCATTCGCACTTCGACCGGTTCCGGCCGCAGGTGCGCGAACGCTGGCGCGAGAGCGATGCGCCGGGCAGTGGCCTGTGGATGGACCTGGGCCCGCACCTGCTCGATCAGATGCTGCAGCTGTTCGGCTGGCCCGAGGCGATCACCGCCGATCTGATGGCGCAGCGCGCGCATGCGCTGGGCAACGATTACTTCCACGCCGTGCTGCATTACCCGCGGCACCGCGCGATCGTGCACGCCGGTTCGCTGGTGGCCGCCTCGGCGCCCCGCTTCATCGTGCATGGCAGCGCAGGCAGCTATCTCAAGGACGGGCTGGATGTGCAGGAAGACCAGCTGCGCCGCGGGATCGCACCGGGTGCACCGGGGTGGGGCATCGATCCGCATCACGGACAGCACGTGGTGATCGATGATGCCGGTGTTGCGCGGCGCGCCACCGTGGACAACCTGCCCGGTGATTACCGGACGTTCTACGCGGGCTTCCGCGATGCGATGCTCGGGTTGGCCGAGCCGCCGGTCAGTGCCGCGCAGGCACGCCAGCTGATGCGCCTGCTGGACGCCGGGCAGCGCAGCGCCGCCACCGGCCAGCGCATCGATCTGCGCTGACCGGGGCCTGCGCGTCAGTCGCGCTTGATTGCGTGGCCGCCGAACTCGTTGCGCATCGCCGCCAGCAGGCGGTCGCTGAAGGAGTTCTTCTCGCGCGAGCGCAACCGCTCCAGCAGCGACAGGGTGATCACCGGCGCGGGCACATCCAGGTCGATCGCCTCTGCGACGGTCCAGCGGCCCTCGCCGGAATCCTCCACGTAGGGCGCGATGCCCTCCAGCTGCGGATTGCGGCCGAGCGCGTCGGCGCTGAGATCGAGCAGCCAGGAACGCACCACGCTGCCGTGCTGCCAGGCCTTGGCCACCTGGGCCAGGTCCAGGTCGAAGGCGGTCTTGTGCTGCATCAGGGCAAAGCCTTCGGCATAGGCCTGCATCATCCCGTACTCGATGCCGTTGTGGACCATCTTGCAGAAGTGCCCCGCCCCGCTCGGGCCGACGTGGGCCCAGCCGCGGTCCTCGCCCGGTGCCAGCGTGCGGAAGATCGCGCCGGCGCGCTCGACCGCGGCCGCATCGCCCCCGATCATCAGGCTGTAGCCTTCCTGCAGGCCCCACACGCCCCCACTCGTACCGCAGTCGATGTAGGTCACCTCTTCGCCGCGCAGCTGTTCGGCGCGGCGCATCGAATCCTTGTAGTACGAGTTGCCGCCGTCGATCACCACATCGCCTTCGGACAGGTGCGGCGACAGCGCAGCCAGCGTCTGGTCGACCACCTCGCCGGCCGGCACCATCAGCCAGACCACGCGCGGCACCGCCAGGGCACCCAGCGCTTCTTCGATCGACGCGCTGACCTGGAAGCCGCGCGCCGCCGCGCTGGTGCGCGCCGCCTCACCCGGGTCGACACCGATCACGCGATGGCCGCCGCGATGCAGGCGCTCGGCCATGTTCGCGCCCATCCGACCCAGTCCAATCATTGCAATTTCCATGACTCACCTCTGCTCAGCTTGCGAAGACGGCACCCCATCGTGCGAGGGCGATGGTGCCGCCGTGGCCTGTCGCAGGCGGGCGTCGATCCAGCGCCGGTACAGCGTGGTGTGCAGGTTGTGCAGCCCCAGCTCGAACGCGAACGGTGTCCGCGGATTGCGATCGAGCAGGCGCGCGATGTGATACCCGACCGGACGTATACCGCGTGGGTGCACATAAATCAGGAACCCTTGGTAGAACGGATCGTCCAGCAGCGCGTCCAGTTCAGCCAGCAGGGGCTGCTGCTCGGCCGGCACGGCCTTGCGCCACACCGGATCGCGTTCGGCCAGCAGGCGTTCGAAGCGGCGCGGCCCGGGACCGGGCATGCGCGTGGCCAGTTCCCAGATGCGCCGGTTGATGCGGTCGTAATGGGCGAAGCCCGCATGCGCCTGCAGCGCCTGCGCCGCCGCATCGCTGACATCGACCACGATGAAGTTCTCGGCCTGGTTGTTGATGTCGTCCAGGTACTCGCGCGGGAACACGTGTTCGATGAAGCCGGGCACGCCCACGAAGGCCTGCCGGCCGCGCTGCGCGGTGGCGCGCGCCTTGCCGTCGGCGAGGAACGCACCGGCGTGCCGGCCGAGCAGGATGCTGTCGGTCTCGTGCAGGGTCAGGAAGGTGCCGATGGACAGTTCCCCGGGCGCGAATTCGGCATCGAACGCTGCATCGCCGTACAGCTCGCGCTGGGTGGCCAGCTGCGCCACCTGGCGGCCTACGCCGCACTCCGAACGCACGCGCCCGCTGTAGAACGCCTGCACTGCGGCGCTGTTCGCCCCACGCGGCTGGTAGCCACGGCCGAAGCTGCGGAAGCGCTGCCAGCCCTGCGCGCCGGCACCGCGCGCACCGAAGCCGATCCAGCCCAGCTGCAGTGCGGAGAACCGGTAACCGCGGTTGTCCTGCAACGCCGTCGCCGCACGCTTTGCTGCATCGCCTAACCGGAAGGCATAGGCGCAGACCGTGCCGGGATCGTCGAACACGGTGGCCATCCACGCCTGCCGCTGCGCGGCCGACCAGTGGCGAGGCACGCGCGCACGCAGGTCCCCGGCCGCCTGCGCCTGGGCCAGATCGGCGCGCGTGCAGACCGGCCCGGCCTGCACCACCGGGGCATCGATCGCAGCGGTTTCAAAGCGCCAGCCCAGTTCGGCGAGCAGGGCTTCCTCGTGGGAGGGTGGCGGCGCGGCCGCCGCGGCCAGCGGCAGCAGCAGCGCAAGCAGCCAGCACGCTGCACGGTGGCGGGGCGCGGCTCTACCGGCCCGGCAAGGATCAGCCACGCCGCCGCCCCTCAGGGAATGGGCGGGGCGGGCGTATCGGTGCTGGCCGGCGCACTGGCCGGCGCATCCGCGTGCGGCGGCGGGGGCGGGACCGGAACGGCAGCCGCGGCCGCCGCCACCGGCAGATACTGCTGCAGGCGCTCGAAGAAGCGCTTGTAGAAGCCGGCGTCCTGCACGGTGCTGCTGGCCACCTTGACCAGCGAATCATCGTTGCTGCCGAACGGCAGCGAGACCGAGCCCAGCGCGCCTACGCCCACGCTGGCCGAGGTCGGACTCTTCTTCAGCGCATAGCGGTCCTGCACGGCGCTGACGAAAACCAGCGCCTGATCGCCGCGCGCGGCGCAGGAAATGCGCAGTACCAGCTGCTCGTGCTCGTCATCGCGCGGCTGGAAGTTCTTGTTGCCTTCCACCGCGTCATCGCCGGCGCGCGCGATCGCATAGCCCTGGCTGAGCAGGGTGCGCCGTGCCGCTTCGCAGGCCTGCGAGGGGATGCCATCGACGGTGCGCGAATAGGTGTCGCCGGAATCGAAGGATTCGCGCAGCAGGGTGCTGTCGGCGGCACGACCGCCGCAGGCAGTGAGGGTGGCCGTGGCCAGCAGCAGCGTGATCGGTGGAACAGCGCGAAGGCGCATGGCCTCTCCTGCCGGGAATACAGATCCCGAGCATAGCGCCGCGGGCGTCAGGGCCGGGTTGACGCGGCCTGAGCAGGGGGCCGGATGCCCTCCCCTGTTGCGCGCGGTTCAGCCGCGCAGCGCCCGCCCAATGAAAAACGCCCGCGCGTCCAGGGGGCGCGCGGGCGTGTGTACTACCGGGCCGGAAGGCCCGGGGGCGCTGGCCTCAGTCGGCCCAGCGGCCGGCGGCGGTGGACTGCGGCAGCACCTGGGCGGACAGCGGGCGGTCGGTTTCCAGCAGGTTCACCGCATCGGCCAGGATCGAGGCCGATTCGCGCAGCAGCGGATCCGGGCGCTTCTCGGCGGCCTTCTCGCGGGCGGCATCCTTGACGATGTCGCGTTCGTTGCCGGTCAGGCCGTCATCGTTGCTGTCATCGGCCAGCGGGTCCAGATCCAGGCCCAGTTCCTTGCGGATCGCCTGGCGATCCACGCGCTGCCGGTCCTGCTTCTCACGCTCGGCGCGGCGTTCGGCCTCGTTGAGCGAGATGTACTTCTTGGCTTTCTCGGCGCGGAACTGCTCGACATCCTCGTTCCACCACTGGAACTCCTTGTCGGCCGCCACGCGCGAGGCGTGCAGGCTTTCCAGCTTGGGCAGCAGCGGGCCGAAGTTGCCGTACTGGGTGTGCGGCACGGACGCGATGCGGGTCCACGGCAGTGCGTTGTCGTAGGTGCTTTCGCCGTACTCGGTGGCATCCACGCTGGCCGGGAAGGCCAGATCGGGCACCACGCCCTTGTGCTGGGTACTGCTGCCACTGACGCGGAAGAACTGCGCGATGGTCAGCTTGACCTGGCCGAAGCGCTGGGTCTCGCCGCTCGGCCAGCGGTCCAGGTCGACGATGTTCTGCACGGTGCCCTTGCCGAAGGTGGTCTCACCGATCACCAGGCCACGGCCGTAATCCTGGATCGCACCGGCGAAGATTTCCGAGGCCGAGGCCGAACCGCGGTTGATCAGCACCGCCAGCGGGCCGTCCCAGGCGACCGCTTCGCTGCGGTCGCTGTTGACCGTCACGCGGCCACCGGACTCGCGCACCTGCACGACCGGGCCCTGTTCGATGAACAGGCCGGTCAGCTCGATCGCTTCATCCAGCGAACCGCCGCCGTTGTTGCGCAGGTCCAGCACCACGCCATCGAGCTTGTCGGTCTTGAACCCGGCCAGCAGCTTGGCCACGTCGCGCGTTGCCGAGGCATAGTCGGTCGCGTTGCGGCGGCGGCCCTCGAAGTCCTGGTAGAAGGTCGGCAGCTTGATCACGCCCACCTTGCGCGCGGGCTGGCCGTCCTTGCCGGGGATGCTCAGGGTCTCGCCCTTGGCAGCCTGTTCGGCCAGGCGCACCTTCTGGCGGGTCAGCGCCAGGGTGTGGTGCTTGCCGTCCACGCCCTCTTCGGCCGGGATGAACTCCAGCCGGACCTGGGTATCGCTCTTGCCGCGGATCTTGGCCACCACGTCATCGATGCGCCAGCCGATCACGTCTTCGATCGGGCCGGACTTGCCCTGGCCGACGCCGACGATGCGGTCACCCGGCTTCAGCGTGCCGTTGACGGCAGCCGGACCGCCGGCGATGACCTCGCGGATCACCACCATGTCGTCCTGCCGCTGCAGCTGCGCGCCGATGCCTTCCAGCGACAGCGACATCGCCTGGTTGAAGTTCTCGGCGGTGCGCGGGGTGAAGTAATCGGTGTGCGGATCCACGGCGCTGGTGTAGGCGTTGAGGAAGAACTGGAACACGTCCTCGCCCTTCAACTCATTGACCGACTTTTCCAGCGTCGCGTACCGCTTGTCCAGCGTTTTGCGGATCTCGGCCGGCTGCTTGCCGGCCAGCTTCAGGCGCAGCCAGTCGTTCTTCACCGACTGGCGCCACAGCGTATCCAGTTCGGCGTTGCTGGCCGCCCACGGCACGTCCTTGCGGTCGTACTCGAAGCGCTCATCGGTGCTGAAATCGAAATCCTGCTTGAGCAGCTTGCGCGCATAGCCCACGCGCTCGCCCACCCGCTGCTTGTACACCGCGAACACCTGGAACGCCGGCTCCAGCTCACCGCCGCGGATCGCGCTGGCAATGTTGGCTTCGAACGGGGCGAACCGGGTGATGTCGGCCTGGGTGAAGAACTGCTTGCTCCCGTCCAGGCTCTCCATGTACCGCTTGAAGACGTCCTTGGAGGTCGCCGCATCCAGCGCGCGCGGCCGATAGGCGTAGCGGCTGTCGGACAGCAGGCCGTAGACGAGCTTGGAGGTGGTCACCTGGTCGGCCGTCGCCGCCGACGGCAGCGCGGGCGAATCGGCGTAAGCGGCCAGTGCCAGCGGCGCGGTCAGCGCCAGGGCCATCAGGAATGCGGGGGCTTTGAATTTCATGGACTTGCTCGAGGCACCTTGCCAAGGGGGAGACTGCGTGCATTACAGACAGCACGACAGTGCCGAAAGTTGCCGTGTTTGTCACCGGGGCATTCAGCCTACCGAGGCCGCCGGAGAAAATTGTGAATGCCGGCGGTGGGAACGGACGGGCGGGCGGCCGCGGCCAGCGGCGGTTCAGGGCCGCCGCCGCGGCGATCGCGCAAAAAAACAATGGGCCCCGAAGGGCCCATGGATCACTCGATGCCGGCGCCGGCGGCCTGGCGATCGGCGTGGTAGGAGGAGCGGACCATCGGCCCGCTGGCCACATGGCTGAAGCCGAGTGCGTTGCCGTACTCCTCCAGTGCCTTGTACTCCTCCGGCGTCCAGTAACGCAGCACCGGGTGGTGGTGCGCGGTCGGCTGCAGGTACTGGCCGATCGTGATCATGTCCACATCGTGCGCGCGCAGGTCGCGCAGCGTGGCCTGGACCTGTTCCATGGTCTCGCCCAGGCCGAGCATGATGCCGGACTTGGTGGCGATCTCCGGATGCTGGGCCTTGAACTTCTTGAGCAGGGTCAGCGACCACTGGTAGTCCGCGCCCGGGCGCACGTTGCGGTACAGGTCCGGCACGGTCTCGATGTTGTGATTGAACACGTCCGGCGGACTGGTGGCCAGGATCTCCAGCGCACGTTCCATACGGCCCTTGCCACGGAAATCCGGGGTCAGCACTTCGATCCGGGTCTTCGGCGCCTTGGCGCGGATCGCGGCGATGCAGTCGGCGAAATGCTGGGCACCGCCATCGCGCAGGTCATCGCGGTCCACGCTGGTGACCACCACGTACTTCAGGCCCATGTCGGCCACGGTCTGGGCCAGGCTGGCCGGCTCGTTGGCATCGGGCGGCTTGGGCCGGCCGTGGGCCACATCGCAGAACGAGCAGCGCCGGGTGCAGACCTCGCCGAGGATCATGAACGTGGCGGTGCCGTGGCTGAAGCACTCGTGGATGTTGGGGCAGCTGGCTTCCTCGCAGACGGTCACCAGGCGGTTTTCGCGCAGCTTGGCCTTCAGGTTCTGCACGGCGTTGCCGGACGGGATCCGCACGCGGATCCACGAGGGCTTGCGCAGCACGGGCGCGTCGGCGAACTGCACCGGCGAGCGGCCGATCTTGTCACCGCCCACCTGTTTGACGCCCGTCTGCAACGGGGCGGCGGACGGCGTGTCACCCTGCACGACCTGCAGGGGAATGATGCGAGCGGTGGTTTCAGTCATGGCCTTGGTCGGCGGCGTTCAGGCCGCGTCAGTCAGATCGGGCAATTCAGCGGCAGGCTGGAGGTCCAGGCCGAACTGGCGGGCCAGGTGGCCCAGCAGTACCGGCGTGACGGCCGCCATGCCGGACGGTCCCCCCAAGTCTACCACCGAGGTCACCTGCAGCCCTTGATAGCCGCAGGGGTTGATCCGGTGGAAGGGTTCCAGGTCCATGGCCACATTGAAGGCCAGCCCATGGAAGGTGCAGCCGCGACGGACGCGGATGCCCAGCGCGGCGACCTTTGCGCCGCCGACATAGACACCCGGCGCACCCTCCAGGCGCTCGGCCCCGATGTTCCATTCGTCCAGGGTGTCGATGATGGCCTGTTCGATCCGGCACACGTAATCGCGCACGCCGATCCCGAGCCGTTTCAGCTGCAGAAGCGGATAGACCACGATCTGGCCGGGGCCGTGGTAGGTCACCTGGCCGCCGCGGTCCACGTGCAGCACCGGGATCTCGCCGGGGGCCAGCACGTGTTCGTCCTTGCCGGCCTGGCCCAGGGTGAACACCGGATCGTGTTCGACCACCCACAGTTCATCGCGGGTGGCCTCGGTGCGGGCGTCAGTGAAACGCTGCATCGCATGCCAGACCGGGGCATAGGGCTGGCGACCGAGGTCGCGCACGAGAGCCGGTTGCGGCGCCCGGTCGCCCGGGGCCACAGAGGTGGCGCAGCTGTCGGTTACAGCGTCCACTTCACTTCCGGGTGGTCACGCAGCGCGGCATGCGCGGCGTCGTACTGTGCGCGGTCGTCGGCCTTGAACACCAGCCGCACCGACACATACTTGCCGTTGGACGAGTGTTTCCAGCTGATGCGTTCGCTCAGCACTTCCACGCCGGCCAGCTCGAGCAGGCGCGGCAGTTCGCGTTCCAGGTCCTTGCCGGCCGCGCCCATGGCGCTGAGTTCAAACTGGCCGGGGAACTGGAAGCCGTGGTCGGGGTTGTCAGACTTGATCTCCATGACCGCGATTATGGGGATGCCGGCGGCCGAACCCAACCCTTGCCCGCACCTGCCCGTGCCGGCGCCGAACAGGCGCGCAACGGTCGTCATCGCCGGTGAGATGCACCAGTGCATGCGCGAGGCTGGCGGCTGCATCACGCGGTGACTACGCTGTGTTGGCTTAAGAAAGACTAAATCCCACCCTGGTATCCCATGTCCACGAAGCCTTTCGCGTTGCCGGCCGCGCTCGCCGGTGTCCTGGCGCTGGCCGCGCCCGCCGTCCATGCCGCCGAGCAGTGCGGCCCCGATGCGATGCGTGAGCACCCGCCGCAGGTCAACTTCCGGGTGGACAACGATCTGTTCGGTGGCAAGGACCAGGATCAGGGTTACACCAACGGCGCCCAGCTGACCCTGGTTTCACCGAACGTGATGGACTACACCGACGATCCCTGCCTGCCGCGGCTGGCGCGCTGGGTGAACCGTCGCCTGGAGCGCCTGCACCCGGGCGAGTTCGATCAGCAGAACATGATCTTCAGCCTGGCCCAGGGGATCTTCACGCCGACCGATTTCACCCGCAAGGACGTGATCGAGGACGATCGCCCCTACGCCGGCGTGCTGGTGGCCAGCTTCGGCTACAACGCGCGCCGCGATGACCGGCTGCAGACCACGCAGCTGACCCTGGGCGTGGTGGGGCCATGGGCACAGGGCAAGCAGGTGCAGAACGCCGTGCACGAGCTGCTGGACGACGAGAAATTCCAGGGCTGGGACAACCAGCTGCACAACGAGCCGGTGATCATGCTCACCCACGAGCGGATGAAGCGCTGGCCGGGCGATGCCTCGGTCAACGCCGGCGGCTGGGGCTGGGATGCGATCACGCACTACGGCGGCGCGATCGGCAACCTGGCCACGCACGCCAACGCGGGTGCCGAAGTGCGGTTCGGCTGGAAGCTGCCGGATGATTTCGGCAGCACGCCGTTGCGCCCGGCCGGTGAGAACACCGCGCCTTCGCGCGGCGGCCGCCCCAGTGGCTGGTCCTGGCATCTGTTCGCGACCACCGATGCGGCCTGGGTGATCCGGGACATCACGCTGGACGGCAACACCTTCCGCAACAGCCACAGCGTGGACAAGCGCCACGTGGTCGGCCAGGCCGGCTACGGCCTGGCGGTGATGCGCGGCCGCTGGAAGTTCGCCCTCGCCCGCTACCACAGCACCCGCGAGTTCGACGGCCAGCGCGAGGCGCCGGTGTTCGGCAGCTTCACCATCAGCCGGTCGCTTTAAGCGCCGGACGATCTGCCCCGGCATGAAAAAAAAGACCGGCGTCCGCCGGTCTTTTTTCGTTGCGGCCGGGCCGGATTACTCCGATTCCCACCACATCCAGAAGCTGTCCCACAGGCGCTTGAAGAAGCCGGCCTCTTCCACCGCGGCCACCGCCACCAGCGGGGCCTGGGCGACGACCTTGTCATCCAGCATCACCTTCAACGTGCCGATCTGCTGGCCCGCCGTGAACGGCGCCTCCAGCGTCTTGGGCACATCGATGCTCGGCTTGAGATCGTTGTAACGGCCGCGCGGCACGCTGACCAGCAGCGGCTGGGCCACGCCGAGCTGCACGTTCGGCGACGCGCCCTTCCACACCTTGTGTTCGGCCACGACCTTGCCCGGCTCGTACATGCGGTGCGTTTCGAAGAAGCGGAAGCCCCAGTTGAGCAGCGCCAGGCTGTCATCGGCGCGCTGCTTTTCCGAGCTGCCGCCCAGCACCACCGCCACCAGGCGCTGATCGCCCCGCTGGGCCGAGCTCATCAGGCAGTAACCCGCTTCGGAGGTATGCCCGGTCTTGATGCCGTCCACGCTCTGGTCGCGCCACAGCAGCAGGTTGCGGTTGGGCTGGGTGATCGCGCCGACGGTGAATTCCTTCACCTTGTTGTAGGCGTAGGTTTCCGGGTAATCACGCACCATCGCACGGCCCAGCAGGGCCAGATCGTAGGCAGTGGTGTGGTGGCCCGGCGCGCTCAGGCCATGCGCGTTGACGAAGTGCGAGTCCTTCATGCCGATCTTGGCGGCGTAGCTGTTCATCAGCGAGGCGAAGGCTTCTTCGCTGCCGGCGACGTGCTCGGCCAGTGCGATCGCGGCATCGTTGCCGGACTGGATCGCCATGCCCTTTTCCATGTCCTCCAGGCGCGCGGTCTGGTTGACCGGGAAGCCGCTGTAGCTGCCATCGGTGCCCGCGCCACCCTCGCGCCAGGCGCGCTCGCTCATCATCACCTGGTCATCGGGACGGACCTTGCCGTTCTTGACCTCGGCGGCGACCACGTACGAGGTCATCACCTTTGTGATGCTGGCCGGCGCGAGCTGTGCGTGCACGTTCTCGCCTGCCAGGACCTGGCCGGTGGCGTAATCCATCAGGATCCAGGCCTTGGACACGCTCGGCACCGGGGCCGGCGGGGTGGCCACGGTCACCGGGGCGGCGGCGGCAGGCGCGGGTGCCGGGGCCGGGGTCGGCAGGGGGGTCTGGGCGGAGACCATGCCCACGAACAGGGTCGTGGCCATGGCTGCGGCAGCAAAGCGGAATTTCATCGGACAGCGAGCTCCTGGAAGACGCCAAGGGTGGAATGAGGGAGAGCGGGCATTGTAGGCCCTTGCGGCGGCGGCACGTTGTGCGTGCCGCCTGGCGCGCGGTGAAGGGTCAGTCCTTCACGATCTGGGGTGCACCGAAACCCAGACCGGCAATGCGGCCGGCAAGTTCCGAGGCGCTGGCGTGATCGGGGGCCGGGACGCGCAGGCGCCACAGCGTGCGCCCGCCACTGACGATATCGCTGATGCTGGCCCCGGCGATGCCCGCCGAGCTGAGCTGGCCCATCGCGCGGGTCGCGTTGTCGCGGCTGGCGAAGCTGGCGACCTGCAGCAGCACGCTGCCCAGCACCTGCTGCGGCAGGCTGGCGCTGGGCGCCGCGACGGCCACCGGGCGCGCGGCGGCCGGAGCGGCCGGGGGCAGCGCGGCCACGGCGACCGGGCCGCTGGACACCTTGGCCGGCTGCGGGGTGGCCGGCTTGCCGGTCGCCACGCGCACGCCGTTATCGCGCATCCAGTGATCGAAGTTGTCGGCATCGCCGGGCTTGGCACTGTCGGCCACACGGTAGCGGTACTGCTCGCTGGCCGGTCGGGCGGCGGCGGCGGCGGTGGTGCCGGCAGCGGCGACCTTGCCGGCCGCGGGCGTGGCCGCCGGCAGCTTGCCGACCAGGGCATCCATCTCGCTGGCCGTGCGCGGCGCGGCGGCCGCCGTGGCGGTCGCGGCCTTGGCCGCGGCGGCCACCTCGCGGCGCTCGCGCCAAGAGGGCTTGTTCACCATCAGGTTGTCATCGCCCGGGGCCAGCGCGCGCACTTCCACGTTGCCGGTACCGCGCTGGGTGATCCCCAGCCGGACTGCGGCGGCATAGCTCAGATCGACCACGCGGCCATCGTGGAACGGGCCGCGGTCGTTGACCCGCACGATCACCGATTCGCCATTGTCCAGGTTGGTCACCCGCGCGAAGCTCGGCAGCGGCAGGGTCTTGTGCGCGGCGGTGAAGGCGTACATGTCGTACACCTCGCGGTTGGAGGTCAGGCGGCCATGGAACTTGGCGCCGTAATAGGACGCCGTGCCCTTCTCGGCATAGCCGCGGGTCTGGTCCAGCACCTGGTACTGCTTGCCCAGTACCACGTAGGGTGATTTGTTGCCGACCGGCGAGCGCGGCAGGTCGACCACGGCCGGCTCGGGGATGCAGGCCACGTTGGGGATGTAGGTGGGGGTGCTGTCATTCACGCCCGGCTTGTACAGGCCACCGGCGCGGTAATCGCCGCGGGTGCTCGGATCCTCGGTGGCCGCCGCATACGGCGATCCTTCCGGGCAGCCGGCGGGACGGCTGCCGCCCTTGCCCTGGACCACGGTGCCGGCCGGCGTGCTGCTGCCGGCGGCCGCGCTGCCGGCCTTCCTGGGCGCACTGCTGCAGGCAGCCAGCGCCAATATCAAAAGACTTGGGATCAGCCATCTGGCGCGTGCGAGGGCAGTCATGCGGGCGGCAACTCCTGTCCGGCGATGGCCTGGGACAACTGGTACACGGCCATCGCATACATTTTGGAGAGGTTGTAACGGGTGATCGCGTAGTAGTTCTGGAAGCCCAGCCAGTACTGCTTGCCGGTGCTGCCTTCCAGCGTGATCGGCGTGGCCGTCAGGCCGGCGGGCACCGTCGCGCTGGGCTGGTAACCGCGCTGGGCCAGCTCGGACAGGGTCCAGGTCGGCGCCCATTCTGTCGGATTGAATTCCTCGCGACCGGCCTGCAGCGTGGCCGGCACGGCCACCGGACCCCCGCGGACCCAACCGCCCTTCTTGACGAAGTAGTTGGCGATCGAGGAGAACACGTCGTCGAAGCTGTTGAACAGGTCGCGGCGGCCATCGCCGTTGCCGTCCACCGCGTAATCCAGATAGCTGGACGGCATGAACTGGCCCATCCCCATCGCGCCGGCGTAGCTGCCCTTGATCGCGGTGATGTCCAGCTTTTCATCGCGGGTCAGCGCGAACAGGCGCGCCAGCTCATCGCGGAAGAACAGCTCACGGCGGACTTCACGTTCGAGCTTGGCCGGATCGCCGCTGCGCGGATAGTTGAAGGCCAGCGTGTACAGCGCATCGAGCACGCGGTAGCTGCCGGTATTACCACCGTAGCTGGTCTCCACGCCGATGATCGCCACGATCACCTCGGCCGGCACACCGGTGCGCTGCTGCACGCGCATCAGTTCGTCGCGGTGCTGGGCCAGGAACTTCCTGCCGCCGTCGATCCGCGCCTGGCTGATGAACATCGGCCGGTATTCGTTCCACGGCTTGACCCGTTCGGCCGGGCGCGACATCGCCGCGATGATCGGATCGCGTACCTGGGCCTGGGCCAGGGTGGCCTCGATCTGTGCAGCGGGAATGCCATACCGGGCCGCGGTGTCGCGCACGAAGTTGGCGCGCGCCACCTCGAACGGCACCGGGGTGAGATCGACCGGTGCGGCACCGGCCCCGGCCGCTTCCGGCGCGGCCTCGGCCGGCCCTTTGCTGCCGGGCACCGGTGTGACCGGGGCACCGGAGGCCTGTGGCGACGGTGAAGGAGTCTGCGGCTGGGTCGCACAGGCGACCAAACCGAGCGTGAGCATGCAGGCCAAAGAGCGTCGAATCATCGCGGCAGGTTAGCAGGTCATGGATGAATTAAAACCCCTAAGACCATGAATAACAACGAATTGCGCCGCGCAGCGCCGAGACGTTAAGCCCGTGTGTAGGGCAGCCCCATTCAGCACGGTGGAACCGTGCGAAAACCAACCCAAGGCGGACGTGTGCCGGCCCGGCGGCGAAGGTCGTGCCGGTTGCGCCCCCATCCCCGCAGACGCAACCGGCCAAACCGACCAGATCGGTACCCGCAGGTCGCGCAACTCCCCAGCGCGCGCCCCGCTCCCTGTACCGGTGAGGTCAACTACTTCCCGCCGAACTCCCCATGCAGGTTGCGTGGTGCAACGCAGCTTCGCTGGCGGGCCGCCATTGTGCAGGCCGATTGCGACATGTCCATTGATCCGGATCAAGTTCCTTCATATCTGTGCGCCACGTCTCACTTTTACATCGAGGCGTTTACAGCGCCTGCACCGCCCTACGTGGGCGTACGGCCATGACCAGCCCGAAACCGGCCAGCAGCGTGACCGCCGAGGTGCCGCCATAACTGATCAACGGCATCGGCACGCCAACCACGGGCAGCAGCCCGGAGATCATGGCGCCGTTGACCAGCACATAGACGAAGAACACCAGGCCGATGCTGCCGGCCAGCAGCCGCGCGTAGCTGCAGCGCGCCTGGCCGGCGATCCACAGACAGCGCGTGGTGACGAACAGAAACAGGCCGAGCACGACGACCACGCCCAGCCAACCGAACTCCTCGGCCAGCACCGCGAACGCGAAATCGGTGGTGTATTCGGGCAGGAACTCCAGCCGCGCCTGGGTGCCCTGCCCCCACCCCTTGCCGCCCAGGCCGCCGGAGCCGATCGCGATGCGCGACTGGAGGATGTTCCAGCCGGTGCCGAGCGGGTCGCCCGCAGGATCCAGGAACGTGAGGATGCGGTTCTTCTGGTACGGGCGCAGCAGGCCCGACCAGGCCAGCGGCGCGGCGAGCGATACGCCGGCCAGCGCCGCCAGCAGCCACGACCCGCGCAGCCCGGCCAGCAGCAGGGTGAACAGGCCGCTCGCGCTGACCAGCGTGGCGGTGCCCAGGTTGGGCTGCAGCAGGATCAGCGTGGCCGGCACGCCGATCAGCAGCAGGGACATCGCCACCGTACGCGGGCACGGCGGCAGCGGCCGGTGGTGCAGGAACCAGGCCATCATCATCGGCAGGCTGAGCTTGAGCAGTTCCGACGGCTGCAGGTAGAACGCGCCCAGGTACAACCAGCGCTGGCCGTACTTGCCGGTACCGATCACATACACCGCCAGCAGCGGCAGCAAGGCCAGCGCGTGCAGCCACGGCGACCACGCGCGCAATCGCGACACCGGGATCCGCGACAGCCCCCACAGCGCCGCGAACCCGGCGGCCGAGCGCACCGCCTGCGCCTGCATCGGCCCCTGCACGCTGTGCAGCACCGCCAGCCCGATCAGGACCAGCAGCAGCAGCGCCGCCAGCAGCGGCAGATCCAGGCTGTGGGTGAGCATGCGCCAACAGGCGCGCACGCCGCGCGGCAGCGCCGGCATGTGCAGGTTTCCCGGTCAGGTGCGTGAGCGGCGGACCGTAGCACGCAGCCCCGCGCCCATCACCGGGCAAACGCGACAAGCGATTGCTCAGCCGTACCCGCCATGCACCGGGTTGTGCCGACGCACGGCCATCACCAGCCCGAATCCGGCCAACAACGACACCGCCGAGGTGCCGCCGTAACTGATCAGCGGCATCGGCACGCCCACCACCGGCAGCAGGCCGGAGATCATGCCGCCGTTGACCAGCACATAGACGAAGAACGCCAGGCCGGTCGCACCGGCGAGCAGCCGCGAGTAGGAATCACGCGACTGCGAGGCAATCCACAGGCAGCGCCCGATCACCACCAGGTACAGGGCCAGCACGATGCTGACCCCAAGCCAGCCGAATTCTTCGCTGAGCACCGAGAACGCGAAATCGGTGGTCTGTTCGGGGATGAAGTTCAGATGCGACTGCGAGCCCTGCCCCCAGCCCTTGCCGTCGAATCCACCCGAGCCGATCGCGATCTTGGACTGGATGATGTTCCAGCCGGCCCCGAGCGCGTCCATTTCCGGGTCCAGGAACATCATGATGCGGTCCTTCTGGTACGGCCGCAGCAGCCAGATCCAGGCGACCGGGGCCGCCGCCGCGACACCGCCCACGGCCACCCCGACCCACCACCACGGCAGGCCGGCCAGCAGCAGCACGAACGCCCCGCTGGCGGCGATCAGCACGCCGGTGCCGAAATCCGGCTGCAGCATCACCAGCCCGGTCGGCACGCCGATGATCACCGCACTGGTCAGCACCGTGGAAAAACGCGGCGGCAACGGCATGCGGTGCAGGTACCAGGCCACCATCATCGGCAGGCTGACCTTGAGCAGCTCGGCCGGCTGCAGGTAGAAGAATTTCAGGTCCAGCCACTGCCGGCCGTACTTGCCGGTGCCCAGCACGAACACCGCCAGCAGCGGGATCATCGAGATCGCATAGATCAGCGGCGTGGCCGAGCGGATGCGCAGGATCGGCACACGCGAGATCGCCCACATCGCGCCCAGCCCGACCACGAAGCGCACGCCCTGGGCGAACACCAGCCCATCACCGCCGGCGCTCTTGAGCACCGACAGCCCGATCAGCATCAGCGCGCCCAGGGCCAGGCACAGCACCCAGTCCAGCGAGCCGACGAAGCGCACGACCATGTCGGTCGCCCAGCGCAGAAACTCTTTCATCGGGTGCGCTCCGGGGTGGACGACGGGGCCGTGGGCGCCACGTTGGCCGGCGGAACGGGCGCGCCGGGCAATGGCGCGGGCGCCGGGACCGGGGCCACCGGCACGCCGACCTCCACCGGCAAGCTCTCCAGCGCCGCGGCGGCCGCATCACCGGCCTCGCGCGCCCCGCCATCGCCGCCCTCGAAGGCGGTGATGCCGATCGCGGTGGTACCGCGTGCGCTGTCCAGCGGCTCCAGGCCGTCGGGCATCTTGCCCAGCAGCCAGGCATCGAACAGCTTGCGCGCGATCGGTGCCGCTGCCGAGCCACCGTAGCCGCCGCCTTCGACGGCGATCGCCACCGCGATCACCGGATTCTCCGCAGGCGCGAAGCCGACGAACAGCGAGCGATGGCGCAGGTGCAGCGGCAGGCTCTTGGGATTGACCGCTGCCGTGCCGCGGCGGCTGATCACCTGCGCGGTACCGGTCTTGCCGGCGATCGTGTACGGCGCACCGGCGGCGGCGCGCGCACCGCTGCCGCCCGGACGCATCGTGCCCATCATGCCCTCGCGCACCGCCTGCAGATTGCCGGGGCTGGGGCTGATCGGCTTGGACGGACCGGGCGTGGTCGGCGTCCAGTCGGCGTCGAACCCGTCGCGCTCCTGCATCACCAGGTGCGGCGTGCGCAGCTGGCCATCGCCGATCCCGGCCACGCCATGCACCAGCTGCAGGGGAGTGACCTTCCAGTCGCCCTGCCCGATGCTGACGTTGACCGTATCACCGGGATACCAGCGTTCCTTGCGCGATTTGTACTTGTGCTGCGGCGACGGCAGGATGCCGCCGATCTCGCCGGTCAGGTCGATGCCGGTGGGCGCGCCGAACCCGTAGAACCCCATGTACTGATCGAAGCGATCGATCCCCATGTCCAGAGCAAGCTTGTAGTAATAGGTGTTGACCGACTGGGTGATCGACTTGCGCAGATCCGTCCAGCCATGGCCGCCGCGGTTGGCATCGCCCCAGCCGCGCGAGGTGCCGGGCAGGTAGAACATGCCGGTGGACAGGATCCTGTCTTCGGGCCTGCGGGTGCCGCTGTCCAGCCCGGCCAGGCCGATCAACGGCTTGATCGTGGAGCCCGGCGCCACGCCGCCCAGCACAAGCCGGTTGAACTGCGGCCGCGAGGGATTGCTGTTGAGCGCCTGGAAATCGGCGTGCGAGATGCCGTTGACGAACAGGTTGGGGTCATAGGACGGCAGGCTGACCATCGCCAGCACCTCGCCGGTGCGCGGGTCCATCGCCACCGCCGCGCCTTCGAACTCGCCGAAGGCGGCCACCATCGCCCGCTGCAGGTCGGCATCGATGGACAGGCGCAGGTCGCTGCCCGACTGCGCCGCGACCCGTCCGATGGTGCGGATCGCACGGCCCTGCACGTTGGTCTCGACCTGTTCGTAGCCGACCTTGCCGCGCAGCTGCTGCTCGTAATAGCGCTCCAGCCCGGATTTGCCGATGTGGGTCAGCGCGGCATTGCCCTCGCCGAGCATCTCCAGATCCTTGTCATCCACCCGGCCGACATAGCCGATGATGTGCGCGAACAGATCCCCGTAGGGATAGCGACGGGTCAGGTAGGGCTCCAGCTCCACGCCGGGGAAGCGCCAGCGGTCCACCGCGAACCGCGCCATTTCCTCGTCGGTGACACGCAGCTTGAGCGTGACCGGCAGGAAGCTGCGGCGCGCCTTGCGCGATTTGTTGAAGGTCTCGATGTCTTCCGGGCTGAGCGCGAGGATCTTCGACAGGCCCGCCAGCGTGGCGTCCATGTCCTTGACCTTGTCCGGGGTGATGTCCAGCCGGAAGGCGGGCACGTTCTCGGCCAGCAGGCGCCCGTTGCGGTCATAGATCATCCCGCGCCCGGGCACCACCGGCCGTGGCTTGATCCGGTTGGCTTCCGAGCGCGTGGCATAGATCTCGTGGTCGAGCACCTGCAGCTTGAAGTACCAGCCACCCAGCCCGACCAGGCAGACCAGCACGCCCAGGAACCCCAGCGCGGCGCGGCGCCGGAACTGCTCGGCTTCGGCGTGCGGATTCTTGGCCTGGCGGCGCATGTGCATGTCAGCGCCCGCGACGCCCGAAGCGCACCGCATCGAGCAGCACGAACACCAGCGGCCACAGCGCCATGCCCAGCAGCGGCGCCCACCAGTACGACCACGGCAGGGTCGGCTCGCCCACCACGATGTGCACCACCGCGCTGACGATGCGGTCGTTGAACAGCAGCCCGCCGATCGCCAGGATCTGCTGGGACATCGGGAAGAACCGGATGCGCGCGCGGAAGCGCTGCAGGATGAAGGTCAGCATGACCAGCCGCAGCGCCTGTTCGCCGAGCACGCCGCCGTAGAGCAGATCGGCGATCACGCCACTGAGGAAGGCGATCCCCAGCCCGACCCGGTCCGGGGCCTCGATCACCCAGTACGCCAGCACCAGCGCCAGCCAGTACGGGCGCAACGGCTGCAGCAGGGTCGGCAGTGGCAGCAGCCCGAGCAGCAGGGCCACCACCAGGCTGACCGGGAGCACCCAGGGGTTGTCGCGCAGGCGGCTCATCGCTGCTCCTCCGGCGGAACCGTACCGGTTTCAGGGGCGGGTGCGGCCGAGGCGGGAGCGGGCACGCGCGCGGGGGTCACCGGGACCGGCTGCGGCGCCGGACGGTTCGCCTGCTGCGCCGCAGGGGCGGCCGGCGGCGGGGTGGCCGCGGTGCCCGGGGCGGCGCTGGCGGGGCTGGCATCCGGCGCTGCTGCTGCGCCGGGCGCCGCCGGACCACCGGCCTGCCCGACACCCCGGCGCAGTTCCGGCGGCACGCGGACCGCTTCGCCCGGGCGCAGCAGCAGCACATCGCGGCCGCGATCGAGCTGGGCGGCGGGCTTCAACGCGCCGACCAGGAACGCATGGGTGTCATCCGGGCGAAGCGCGGTGATGCTGCCCACCGGGAAGCCGGCCGGGAAGCGCCCGCCAAGGCCGGAGGTGACGATCTCATCGCCCACTTCGACCCCTGCACTGAGCGGGATGTCGCGCAGTTCCAGCGTATCGCCGCGGCCGTACACGATCAGGCGCACGCCATTGCGTGCCACCGTCACCGGCACGGCATGGTCCGGATCGGTCAGCAGCAGCACCGTGGCGCTGTTGCCGGTGGTGGCGATCACCTGGCCCATCAGGCCGCCGGCATCGATCACCGCCTGCCCGACATGCACGCCATCGCGCGTACCGGCGGCAAGCACCAGGCGCTGGCGGACCGGATCCAGGTCGATGTCCAGGATCGGGGCGAGCTGCACGTCCAGGCCACTGCGCTCGGCCACGTTGAGCAGCTCGCGCAGCTGGGCGTTGTCCAGCGCGGCGGTCTGCAGGCGGGTCAGGCGCGCATTGGCGATCAGCAGCTGGTTGCGCAGCTCACGGTTCTCGCTGACCAGCTGGCCGTGACTGGCGGCGTTGTCCTTGACCTGGGTGCCAAGCCGGCCCGGCAGGCCGGCCAGTGCCCATACCGGCTGCACCAGCACGTTGGCCTGCGCGCGCAGGCGCGCCAGCCAGCCGGCCTGGTCGTCGAGCACGATCAGGGTGATGGCCAGGGCCAGATAGGCGAGCAGCCGCAACGGGCTGGCGGCATCGCCCTGGCGGGAGGCTACGGGAGGACCGGCGTAGGGCGGCACAGGCGTGGACTGGAAGAAGGGTGAAAGGAACGCGGCCGAACCGCGATGCGACAACGCCCCGGCGATGCGATGCCGCGCGTGCGCTGCACGCGGCGGGCATCACGCCGCAGGGGCGCGTCTACGACACTGGGGCGGTACGCCTTACTCCGGCGCAAAGAACTCGTTGCCGTGCATGTCCACCAGCTCCAGCGCACGACCGCCACCGCGGGCCACGCAGGTCAACGGGTCGTCGGCCACCTGCACGTGCAGGCCGGTTTCCTCGGAGATCAGGCGATCGATGTCACGCAGCAGGGCGCCACCACCGGTCAGCACGATGCCGCGCTCGGCGACGTCGGCG